>FLOH01000765.1_pt1 | contig 59104 bp, 56 predicted proteins | sample 756751 | NCBI WGS metagenome assembly FLOH01 (sample SAMEA4026879, study PRJEB14308) | marine metagenome | biome: coastal water; material: water | depth 74 m
GGATGAGGTTTTCAACAACCAAATCAACACCCTTCTCCAGTCGCTACAGTAGGTTTTTCCACAGCCTTCCCCTGTGCGGACCTGTGGACATCTTGTGTAAAACTCAAGACCCCTCTTTTTCAACAGAACACGTCCAAGCGTTGCCAGTCGTTACCCGCAGAAACATGCACAGCCTAACCTGTTGATAATTAGGGGGTAATCGGCAAATTTTGGATTACCAACAGGCCCTTATTACTGTTATAATTCTCTGTCTTTTTGATCTTCCCAAGGTACGTTCGATCGTTCCCATTTTGGAGCGGTCGAGAGAGAGGTCGCCCCGCTCATGGAGTTAGTGGTTCGCAAGAACGATCTGCTGAAAGAACTTTCCCTCCTGCAAGGCATCGTTGAACGTAAGAACACGATCCCGATCTTGGCGAATGTCCTGATCGAAGCTGCTGATGGTGCCGTGTCGCTATTAGCTACGGATCTTGACGTCGCGCTGCGCACCCGCTGTGAGGCAACCGTTTCAAAGCCCGGCACGTTGACGCTGCCGGCCAAGAAACTTTTTGAAATCGTGAATGCCTTACCTGATACCGACATTCGCATTGAAGCGGACAAGGGTGGGAAAAGCGTCACGATCGCCGCAGACCGCTTTGAGTCAAAGCTGCAGACTTTGCCCGCCAGCGAGTTTCCGACGCCTCCACAGGAGTCTGAGGGCGTCCAGGCGTCCCTTCCCGGCGGGGCACTGAAGCGGATGATCTCCCACACCCGGTTCGCGATCACCAGCGAGGACACCCGGTATTTTCTGAACGGCGCTCAACTGGTGTTGCGTCCAGAGTCACTCAGCATGGTGGCGACCGACGGCCATCGCCTCGCCCTGGTGACCGTCAACGAGCCGTCAGGTGCAGCAGAGCCAGCCGAAGTGTTACTGCCCCGCAAGACGCTGAACGAAGTGGCGCGTTTGCTCGATGGTGACGCGAAGATTGACTTTTCTCAGGGAGAAAACCACATTTTCTTCAAAACAGCCGGACGCTTGTTGATCTCGCGGAAGATCGACGCCAACTTTCCGGCCTACGAACGCGTCATTCCGAAAACCAACGATAAGCAGATCGAGTTTGATCGCGATCGATTGGCGGCTGCCGTCCGCCGTGTGCGCCTCTTGTCAAACGAGCGATCAAAAGCGGTGAAGTTTTCGATCGCCCCAGGACAGGTAGAAATCACGTCAAGCACGCCGGAACTGGGCGAAGCGCAAGAAGTGCTGCCGGTGGAATATTCCGGACCCGAGTTGCAGATCTGCTTCAACGCAGATTACGTCGACAACTTCCTCAACGTTGTGGAAACCGAAAACGTCCTTCTTGAATTCAAGGACGAGATGAGTCAAGCCGTCGTGAAACCCATTGGGGCCGAAGGCTACGAATACACCTACGTGATCATGCCGATGCGTCTCTGACGCTTCAGTGATCCCTGATAGACCTACTGATGGACAACACCGATATTTCAAAGAACGAACCCACGCTCACTTCCGTTCCGGACGTTGCGACCACATTCGACCAAGGCACCGCCGATTCCGACGCCTACGACGCTGGCCAAATCAAAGTCCTCGAAGGACTCGAGGCCGTGCGCAAGCGGCCAGCGATGTACATCGGGTCAACCGGACCCGCGGGGTTGCACCATCTCGTGTACGAGGTGGTTGACAACTCGATCGACGAGGCCCTGGCCGGATTTTGCTCGAACGTGACCGTGACCCTCCACATCGACGGCTCTGTCACCGTCGTCGACGATGGGCGGGGCATTCCCGTGGACATGCATGAGAGCGGCAAGTCAGCAGCCGAGGTGGTGCTGACGGTACTTCACGCTGGAGGCAAATTCGAGAACTCCGCGTACAAGGTGTCCGGAGGGTTGCACGGTGTCGGCGTCTCGGTTGTGAACGCCCTGTCGGAATGGCTTGAGCTTGAGATTTGGCGCAACGGGAAAGTGCACCAGCAGCGCTACGAACGCGGCGCGCCCATCAACCCCCTCGTTGTGGCCGGCACCACCGAGAAGCGCGGCACCAAGGTCACCTTTCTGCCCGACTCCCAGATCTTCGAGACCAGTGATTTTTCGTTTGACATCTTGTCTCAACGGTTGCGCGAACTGGCGTTTCTCAACGCGGGCGTCACGATCACGATTGACGATGAGCGGGACGGCAAACAGCACAAGTTTTTGTATGAAGGCGGCATCAGCGAATTCGTCCAGTACCTGAACACCAATCGCGTGGCCGTCAACGACAAACCGATCTACATGATTGGCGACAGAGATGGCACGATCGTCGAAATCGCGCTGCAGTGGAACGACAGCTACACCGAGACCACGTTCAGTTTTGCCAATAACATCAACACGACGGAAGGCGGCACACACATGTCCGGCTTCCGATCGGCGTTGACGCGGACGATCAATGCGTATGCGGCGAAGAATAATCTTGCCGACAAACTCACCGACAGCGTCGGCGGCGACGACATTCGCGAAGGCATGATCGCGATCATCTCAGTCAAGATTCCCCAACCGCAGTTTGAAGGCCAGACCAAAACCAAACTTGGGAACACCGAAGTCAAAGGCATCGTCGAAGGCATCGTTAATGACCGCCTTGGTGCGTTCCTCGAGGAAAATCCTGCGATTGCCAAGAAGGTGGTGGCCAAGGCCATCGACGCTGCGCTTGCACGCGAAGCGGCGCGTAAAGCGCGTGACCTCGTCCGACGCAAAGGTGCGCTCGACAACTCCTCGCTGCCTGGGAAGCTCGCTGATTGTCAGGAACGCGATCCTGCTCAGGCTGAGATTTACATTGTGGAGGGAGATTCGGCAGGAGGCTCGGCCAAACAAGGGCGAGATCGTCGCTTCCAGGCGATATTGCCGATCAAGGGCAAGATTCTCAACGTCGAAAAAGCCCGCTTCGACAAGATGCTCGGCCACGAAGAAATACGCACACTGATTGCCGCGCTCGGGTGTGGCATTGGACCGGACGAGTTCGACGGCGCCAAGGTGCGATATCACCGCATCATCATCATGACGGACGCCGACGTGGACGGCTCCCACATCCGCACGCTGTTGCTCACGTTCTTTTATCGTCAGATGAAAGACCTTGTCGACCGCGGCTACATCTACATCGCCCAACCACCGTTGTTCCGCGCAAAGCGGGGCCGCAGCGAATCGTTCATCAAAGACGAACGAGGGTTGGAACTCTTTCTGATTCGTCGCGCGACCGAATCTCGCACCCTGGTGTTGTCGAACGGCAGCGAGGTGTCGGGCGAACAACTCGAGCGTCGACTCGAGAAGCTAATGGCCTTCCGCAAGCTTCTGCAATTAGTCGAGCGTCGAGGGCCGTCACGCAAGGCCGTCACAGCGCTGCTCGAAGGTGGAGCTCACGACAAGACATTCTGGACAGACCGCGCCGCGGTTGCCCTGCTCGCGCAACACCTGCAGGAGCCGGAGATTGTCACTGAGGCCATTGAGGACCCTGAGCACCAGGCGTTTGCCGTCGCGATCACCGACCGGTCGCTTGGGTACGATCGTCACTTTCGCCTTGATCTCGAATTTACGACCACGGCTGAGTTCCGCGGTCTGTCCGCGGCCTATGTTGACGTGAGAGATTTGATGGCAGGGCCCGTGGTGATTCGGACGGCCGGCCGAGTCGAATCTTCGGCCGACGTTGATGACGACAGCACGGACGAGGCCACCGGAGTGGACAGCGCTGACGCGTCGGCTGTCGTCACCAAGCCCGCGGCGAAGGAAAAAGACGCCGACAAGACCGTCGAGTCCATTGACGGTCTCATCGACTACTTCGTCGCGGCTGGCCGACGTGGCCTGGCGATTAATCGCTATAAGGGCCTTGGTGAAATGAATCCAGACACACTCTGGGAAACCACGATGGATCCCACCAAACGAACACTCCTGCAGGTGCGTGCAGAGGACCACACTGAGGCCGACTTGATGTTCACCACCTTGATGGGCGACCACGTCGAGCCCCGGCGCAAGTTCATCGAAGACCACGCCCTCGACGTCAAGAACCTCGATATCTAAGTGTCAGACGCCATGGATCAGAATTCTCCGCTGCGGCTTCCCGTCAACATCGAAGACGAGATGAAGCGCTCGTATATGGATTACGCGATGAGCGTCATCATCGGGCGTGCGCTTCCTGACGTCCGCGATGGCTTCAAGCCCGCCAATCGCCGTGTGTTGTACGCCATGCGCCAAATGGGCCTGGCGTCGAACCGTCCCTATCGCAAGTGCGCCAAAATCGTCGGCGAAGTCATCGGCAACTATCACCCCCACGGGGATTCGCCCGCGTACGACACACTCGTGCGCCTCGCGCAGGACTTCAGCATGCGGTATTCCCTGGTCGATGGCCAGGGGAACTTCGGCTCAATCGATGGCGATCGGCCCGCAGCCTATCGGTACACCGAAGCCCGGCTGAAGTCGCTCGCCGAAACGATGATGGCGGATCTCGACAAGGAAACGGTCGACCATCGTCCGAATTTTGACGAGACCACCGAAGAGCCCACGGTCTTCCCGTCACCGTTTCCCAATCTTCTCGTCAATGGGTCCACGGGCATCGCCGTCGGCATGGCCACCAGTATCCCGCCGCACAACATGCGCGAGATCATCGACGGGACACTCGCCGCGATTGAACATCGCCACGAACCTGAAGACGATCGCTTCAAGGCGGTGTTGCAGACCATTCCGGCGCCAGACTACCCGTCGGGCGGAATCATTGTTGGTCGAGCTGGTGTGCATCGTGCCTACAAGACCGGTCGCGGCGGCGTGGTGGTCAGAGGGAAAGCGACCTTCGAGGAAAGCAAGAAGGGCGACCGCGTCGCCATCGTCTTTACCGAGATTCCCTACCAGGTCAACAAGTCGACCCTGATCGCCGACATCGCGTCCCAGGTGAGGGACAAGAGACTGGAAGGCATTTCGGACCTTCGCGATGAGTCGGATCGTGATGGCATGCGGATCGTGATTGAGCTCAAGCGCGGCGAACTGCCTGACGTGGTGCTCAACAATCTGTACAAACACACCAAGCTGCAGATGAGCTACGGCATCACGCTGTTGGCCATTTCGAACGGGCGTCCACGTGTCCTGAATCTCTTGCAGATTCTTGACCTCTTTGTCGAATTTCGTCGGGAAGTGGTGCAGCGTCGGATCGAGTTTGAGCTGCGCAAAGCTGAAGCCCGTGCCCACATTCTTGAGGGGATCAAGATTGCGCTTGATCATCTTGATGCGGTGATCACGCTGATTCGCGCGTCCAAGAACCCTGCCGAGGCCCGCGCTGGCCTGATGACCAGCTTTGGGCTTTCGGAGCGTCAGTCGCAGGCGATTCTCGACATGCAGCTTCAACGGCTGACCGGGCTTGAGCGGCAGAAAATCATCGACGAGCTGAACGAACTGGTCACGTTGATCACCAAACTTCGAGGCATCCTCTCAGATGACGACCTGATCATCGGCATCATCGTCGATGAGTTGAAAGCCATCCGGGAAAAGTATGGAGACGATCGCCGCTCCGAAATTATCGAGGCTCAGGGCGACTTCAGAGTTGAAGACTTAATCGCCGACGAAGACGTTGTGATCACATCGACGCAGACGGGTTACATCAAACGCAGTGCGTTAGAGGAATATCGGAAGCAGCGCCGAGGGGGCAAGGGCCTGATCGGGATGCAGACACGGGAAGAAGACGTGGTTCGGCATCTATTTATCGCGAACACACACGCCTATATTCTCATCTTCACCGACCGTGGAAAGTGTTACTGGTTGCGCGTCTACGACATTCCTGAAGTCAGTCGAAGCAGCAAAGGCAAGTCGATCGCCAATCTTGTCCAGATGGGTGAGGGGGAAAAAATCGCAGCCCTGCTCCGCGTGCAGGAGTTCCCAGACGAAGAAGGAAAGCGGTTCATTGTGATGGGCACTCAGCAGGGCACCATCAAGAAGACCGACCTCAAGGCGTTTTCGAATCCACGGTCTGCCGGCATCATCGCCATCAATGTCGGTGAGAACGACCGGGTCATTGCCGCGGCGGAGACTGACGGACAGAAAGACCTCGTGATCGGCACCCGAAACGGCATGGCGATCCGATTTAGCGAAGATGACGCGCGCACAATGGGCCGCACAGCAGCGGGCGTGCGTGGCATCAGGCTCCGCAAAGGCGACGATGTGGTGGCGATGGAAGTGGTGAGCGATGACGCCACGTTGCTCACGGTCTGCGAAAACGGCTACGGCAAACGCACCGAGGTCGGCGAGTATCGTAAGCAGACAAGAGGCGGAATTGGTCTCAAGAACGTCCAGGCCACCGATCGCAATGGCCTCGTGGTTGGCATCGCCTGCGTCACCGATGAACACGAGTTGCTGATGGTCACCGAGCAAGGACAGATCATCAGAATGCCTACGACCGGCCTGAGGCCGATCGGACGTGACACACAAGGTGTGCGTCTGATTGATTTGGCTGACGACGATCGTGTGGTGTCTATTGCCACACTGCTGGACATCGAGGGCGAAGACCCTGACGGCGAAGCCGTCGACAGCGACGCCAATGAAGCCAGTGAAGACGGCGACGACAACGGGCCTTCGGATGATTAGTTCCTAGGCTGGTTCCAGTGCGGCGTAGCGCGCCACGAGTTTCTTGGTGCCCACCGCATTGAACTTCACGGTCACGCGTGTATCGTCGCCCTGTTCTTCGATGGCCATGATCGAGCCCACGCCGAACTGCTTGTGTCGAACACGCAGTCCTACTTTCAGGCCGGTTGGAGACGACTGATCTTCATCTTCGTAGGATGCAAAAGGCGTTTGCGCGGTCTCTGTTTTCTTCGACGCCCCGAAGCGTCGCGCGTAGGGATTGCGCGACTCGTACCGGGTCGAATTCCATGACGGCGCGACGACAGGCTGAATACTTGTCATCAGTTCCGAAGGAATTTCATCAAGAAACCTGGAGGGTTCCGTTGACTGATAGTCGCCAAACACGCGGCGTCTTGCGGCGCTGGTGAGAATCAATCGCTCTCTGGCTCGTGTCAGGCCGACGTAGCAAAGACGACGCTCTTCTTCGACTTCTTCCTCGTCTTCCTGTGACCGCGAATGCGGAAAGAGTCCTTCTTCCATACCAGCCACAATCACCACTGGGAACTCAAGGCCCTTGGCCGCGTGCATCGTCATCATCCACACCTTGGCGTCGTTCGACCCTTTCGCCTCATCGGCTTCTGAGAGTAGCGATAGTCGGTCAACAAAGCCGCCAAGTGACGCATCCTCCTCCCGGAGTTCGTATTCGCGGGCGGCAGACACCAGTTCCATGAGGTTCTCGATTCTTCCCTCCGCATCTTCGCTGCGTTCGTCACGAAGATCCTTGAGATAGCCCGAGCGATCGAGGACCAGGCCGAGGGCGGTTGAGACGCTGGATGACGCACAGTCAGTGGCCAGGGTCGCGATGAGGTCCCTGAAGCCGCGCAGGGCCGTCAACGCGCGCGGAGACACCTGTCGCTGGTCCAGCACCACCAGCAATTTCGCCCACATCGAACGCGCAGACGACACGGGTTGAAGGCCAACCCCGAACAGGGGGGCGTGGGTGTGATCGGTTTCCTCGAGATTGATGGCGTCCAGCGTCTGAAGAACCGTCTTTCCGATCCCGCGCGTCGGCACGTTGATGACACGCCTGAAGCTGACGTCATCATGTGGGTTCATGACGAGTCTGAGATACGCGAGGCTATCCTTGATTTCCTTGCGTTCGTAGAACCTGACGCCGCCGATGATCTTGTAGGCGATGCCTTCTCGCATCAGCGCGTCTTCGATTGCTCTTGACTGGGCATTCGTGCGGTACAAGATCGCCGTCGTGGTGCTGATGTCCAGCAACCGGGTCTCACGAATGGCCCTGGTAATGTAGTCAGCCTCTTCAATTTCGTCGCCGGCACGCACGTAGACGATCGGCTCGCCGCCTGTACGATCAGTCCACAGCCGTTTGTCCTTGCGGTTCCGATTGCGACTGATGACAGCCGAGGCTGCATCAAGGATGACCTGAGTCGACCGATAGTTCTGCTCGAGTTTGACGATGGTCGCTTCTGGAAAATCCTGTTCAAAGTCGAGGATATTTCGCAGGTCAGCACCACGCCATTTGTAGATCGATTGATCAGGGTCGCCGACGACGCAGAGGTTGCGGTGGAATTCTGCCAACCGCTTGATCAACATGTACTGGGGGCGGTTGGTGTCTTGATATTCGTCGACCAGGATGTACTTGAATTTGCGCGCGTAGAACTCCCGCACGCGTTCGGTCGACTCCATCAGGTCGACGGTCTTGAGCAGGAGATCGTCAAAATCAAGGGCACCGGCGTCATTGAGGACACGCAGGTAAATTTCGTAGACCTTTGAGATCTGTTGATCACGCAGACTCCATCCAGTGGACTTCATGTCCTGTGGAGTCTCGAGCCGATTCTTGGCCTGACTGATTCGGGACAGCGCCGCGCGCGGAGTCAGCATCTTGTCATCGATATCCGCCGTGCGCAGGGCCTGTTTGACCACGGCCAACTGGTCAGACGAATCGTAGATGACAAAGTCGCGCGTAAGACCAATCGCTGGGGCTTCGCGGCGAAGGAGCCTGGCACACAACGAGTGAAATGTGGACAGCCACACCTGGCGGCAGTCACCACCCAGGTGTTCTTCGACACGACCACGCATCTCTTGAGCCGCCTTGTTGGTGAACGTCACCGCCAGTACTTCGCCTGGCTGGGCGTGGCCGTTGGCCACCAAATGGGCGATTCGCACGGTGATGACTCGCGTCTTGCCGGAGCCCGCGCCTGCAAGAATCAGAAGGGCACCCTGCGTGTGCAAGACCGCGTCGCGTTGGGAGGGGTTAAGAGAATCGAGGAGGTCCATCCGAAGTCTCTGAGGATACCACTCGACCATAAGCACCCCCTATGCCAGCATCACACAAGATTGACGACTGATAGCATGATGAGCATCCATGGTGCCAACGACAGGTACGCTCTTTGGGAAGATCTGGGACGCCCACACGGTGCGCCGCCTTCCCAATGGACAGACGCAGTTGTATGTGGGCCTGCATCTCATTCATGAGGTGACCACTCCCCAGGCATTCGACATGCTCGCGGCCAGAGGGTGGCCCGTGCGCGCGCCACATCGCACATTCGCGACGGTTGATCACATCCTTCCCACCGATGGCCAGTCACGGCCGTTTGCCGATCTGATGGCAGAGACGATGACGACCGCGCTGGAGAAGAACTGTCGGACGCACGGAATTCCTCTGTTTGATGTGTCCAGCGGTGCCCAGGGCATCGTGCATGTGATTGGTCCGGAGCTCGGCTTGACCCAGCCAGGCATGACCATCGCGTGCGGCGACAGCCACACGTCGACTCATGGTGCGTTCGGTGCGCTCGCGTTTGGCATTGGAACATCGCAGGTTCGTGACGTGCTCGCGTCGCAGTGCGTGGCCCTCTCACCGTTGCAGGTCAGACGCATTGAGGTGGAGGGTTCGTTGTCGCCGGGTGTGTTCGCGAAAGACGTTATTCTGGCCATCATTCGACGGCTGGGTGTGAATGGCGGCACTGGTTTTGCCTACGAATATGCTGGTTCCACGCTCGACGCCATGTCGATGGATGAGCGGATGACGATCTGCAACATGTCCATCGAAGGCGGCGCGCGCATGGGCTACGTCAATCCCGACGCCACCACGGTGGCGTACCTCAAGGGGCGCCGGTTCGCTCCCCAGGGCCCGGCATTTCAGGAGGCCGCAGACCGATGGCTGGCGATGGCGTCAGACGAGGGTGCGTCGTACGACGACCGCGTGTCGTTTGCGGCTGGAGCGATCGCGCCGACGGTGACGTGGGGCACTCATCCAGGGCAATCGGTGGCCGTCGACGAGTTGCTGCCGGATCCTCGTTCGATTGAGGGACCTGAGCGGCGCAGCGTGGAAGCAGCATTGGAGTTCATGCAACTCAAAGCCGGCGGCGCCATTGCCGGTCAACGTGTGAATGTGGCGTTTATTGGATCCTGTACCAATGGCCGGCTTTCGGACCTCCGCGAGGCTGCCGCCATCGTCAAGGGCCACAAAGTCGCTCGGCATGTTCGGGCCTTGGTCGTGCCAGGATCGCAGCAGGTCCGGTCAGCGGCGGAAAGTGAAGGGCTCGATCGGGTGTTTCTGGAGGCGGGATTTGAGTGGAGGGGCGCCGGGTGCTCGATGTGTCTGGCCATGAATCCAGACCGGCTTCATGGCGACGAGTTGTGCGCGTCCTCGTCCAATCGGAATTTCAGGGGTCGGCAGGGGAGTCCGACCGGACGCACGGTGCTGATGAGCCCGGCGATGGTCGCCGCCGCTGCGGTGGCGGGAGAGGTGGTCGATGTTCGACGATTCAGTTGTTGAACGCGTGGCGGGTCGAGCCGTCGTGCTGCGCGGTGCAGATGTGGACACCGACCGCATCATGCCCGCACGTTTTCTCAAGGCCGTGACGTTCGAAGGCCTGGAGCAGCACCTCTTTGCCGACGACCGCGCGGCGAGTCGGGCTCGGGGCGACGTACATCCCCTCGACGAAGCGGCGGCTGGAGGCGCCAAGATTCTCTTGGCGAACAGCAATTTCGGCTGCGGATCCTCAAGAGAACATGCTCCTCAAGCCCTGTTTCGCTGGGGATTTCGAGCGATCGTGGCTGAGTCCTTTGCCGAGATTTTTGCCGGAAACTCTCTGACCATCGGCCTGGTCTGCGTGACCGTTTCCGCAGACGTGATGGCGATCCTGATGCGCGAGGTTGGCGTCAACGTTTTGACAATTGATTTGCGCGCCAAAAGTCTTGCGGTTTCTGGTGGGGCCCAGTGGCCAATCGATCTTCCAGAAGCCTCGCGAATGGCATGGCTTTCAGGTGAGTGGGACGCGACGGCGCTCCTGCTGGCCGACTATGACGAAGTCGCCAAGGTGGACGCCCGTTTGCCATATTTGCGCACAACCTCAAGGAACGCTTGAGCGGCGTGCGACAGCTCACCGTCGCGCCGATAGACGAATCGCAACTGACGCGGCGATCGAAGTTCAGGCACTTTCACGGCCGATAATTGTCCCCGCGCGATTTCAGCCAGCGCGCATCGCCTTGGCAGGAGGGCGACGCCAAGCCCGGTTTCCACGGCCCGTTTGATGCCGTCGAGGCTGGGTAGCGACATTTGAATATTGAGTGGCGCATGCCGCTTTTCATAGAGTCGCAGCACGCGTTCTCTCGCCGGCGACGGGTCGTTGTGGGCAATGATCGCCTGACGGCCCATTTCCTCCATCGTGATCTGCTTCTTTCGTGCGAGGGGGTGGCCGGGCGGCACCAGAAGGATCAGCTCGTCGGTTCCCAGAGACAGCGATCGCAACTCTCGATCGGGTGGCGCAAACGTCAACACACCAAAATCCAGCGACCGCAGGAGTAACTCCTGCGCCATCTGCCTCGAGTGCACCCGGCGCACGTCTACGAGCACGCCTGGATGGTTCTTGTGAAACTGCTTGACCAACGGCAACAATGAGTGCACGCCCGCTTCATTGGCACCGACGACGACGCGTCCCTTCTTGACGTCACGGAGCTCGGCGACGGCCAGTGAGGCCTCATTTACCAGGCGGAGCGTCCGCTGGGCGTAGTCGAGCAGCAGTTCCCCCGCATCAGTCAGCGTGCCATCGCGCAGGGCTCGATCGATCAGGCGCTCGCCGCAGTCGTCTTCGAGTCGTTTGATGGCCTGGCTGACGGCCGGTTGTGTGCGCCTGAGCGTCCGAGCCGCCCGGGAAAAGCTTCGCTCGGCGGCGACGGCGACAAATACCTTCAGGTCTTCAAGAGTCATAGGCTTCTCGTGATAAATAATACGCATGTAAATCTAAAACTCATAACTTTGACTTTCGCTCGATGTGCTGACCACACTGTCAGGTATGGCAGTTGACCGGCTCGTGATCTTCGACACAACCCTCCGCGATGGCGAACAAGCACCGGGGTTTTCACTTCGGGTGGAAGAAAAAATGCGCATGGCCAAGCAACTCGAACGGCTTGGTGTCGATGTGATCGAGGCGGGGTTCCCCATTTCATCCGAACAAGATGCGGAATCCGTCCGGCGGATTGCCGCATCGATAGACGAGGCCGTTGTGGCCGCGCTGGCGCGCTGTGTGCCGGGCGATATCGACCGGGCCGCATGGTCGATCGCCCCAGCCAGGCGCGGGCGCATTCACACGTTTATTGCCACATCTGACCTCCACTTGGAACGCAAACTCAACATGTCGAGACGCCAGGGCCTTGACGCCGCTGTGGCAGCCGTCACCCGTGCACGTTCGTTCACCGACGATGTGGAGTTCTCAGCAGAGGATGCGACTCGCAGTGACCGTGACTATTTGTGCACCGTCATCGAGGCCGTGATTCGTGCCGGAGCGACTACGGTCAACCTCCCGGACACCGTTGGCTACTGCACCCCGGATGAAGTGGCCTCGTTTTTCGTCGATGTGATGACGCGTGTCCCCAATGCCGACAAGGCCATCTTCAGCGCGCATTGCCATGACGACCTGGGCCTGGCGGTGGCCAACACCCTGGCCGCGGTTGGCGTCGGGGTTCGACAGGTGGAGTGCACGATAAACGGCATCGGCGAACGAGCGGGCAACGCATCGTTGGAGGAAGTGGTGATGGCCACCCGTGTGCGTGCAGACCGCCTGCCGGTGACGACGAACATTCGCACGTCGGAACTGTATGCGTCCTCACAGATGTTGACCGCGCTGACCGGCGAGGCCGTGCAGGCCAATAAGGCGATTGTGGGCAGAAATGCGTTCGCGCATGAGGCTGGCATTCACCAGGACGGCATGCTGAAAGATCGTCGGTGTTACGAGATTATGCGGCCCGAAGACGTCGGCGTGCCCCAGACCACGCTGGTGCTTGGGAAACACTCGGGCAGACATGCCGTGGCCAAACGCTGTGAACAGCTCGGCCTGACATTGAGCCGGCATGACCTGGACGGCGTCTACCGACAGATGGTGACGTTGGCTGACCAGCAGAAGCACATCACCGATGACGACCTGGCAGCCATCGCGTCGGCCGTGTTGGGCGTACCTGTCGCAAGGCCAGAGCGCGACCATGCGCTCGCCACGTTGCACGAAGCCGGCTACGGATTCGGTGTGTGAACGCTCAGATTCTTGTTCTCCCTGGAGATGGCATCGGCCCTGAGGTGACCGCTGCGGCGATTGCCGTCTTGGAACGCATCGCGTCCAAGGCCGCGCATGCATTCACATTTCGCGAAGGATTGATCGGGGGAGTGGCGCTCGCCGCCGATCTGGATCCTCTGCCATCGGAAACCCTGTCACGTGCTCGGGGCGCGTCTGCGATTCTGTTGGGAGCGGTCGGCGACCCTGCATTCGACCAGCGGCCGCCAGGTCAGCGGCCAGAATCGGCGCTTCTGCAATTGCGTAGCGCACTCGGTCTGCACGCCAATCTTCGCCCCGCCCGCATGTGGCCGGGGCTTGAGTCGGCAGGCCCTCTCAAACCTGAGGTGTTGGCGGGTACGGACGTCATGGTCGTGCGCGAGCTGACGGGTGGGCTCTACTACGGCGAGCCGCGCGGGCTCTCAGCCGACGGGCAGTCTGCGGTCAACACGCTGCGGTATTCAGTGCCGGAAATCGCCCGGGTGGCTCACTGGGCTTTTCGCCTGGCGCGTGGTCGCCGGCGCCGCGTGGTGTCCGTCGATAAAGCCAATGTGCTCGAGGTCTCGCGCCTCTGGAGGCAGACCGTGACGACGATTGCTGCCGAGTATCCAGACGTCACACTGACCCACGAGTACGTGGATGCTGCGGCCATGAAACTGGCGCTCACACCTGCGTCCTTCGACGTCCTGCTGACCGAGAACATGTTCGGCGACATTCTGTCGGACGAAGCCGGTGCGCTCTGCGGCTCGCTGGGACTGTTGCCGTCGGCCAGCCTCGGCGAAGGGCCCGGGCTGTTTGAACCCGTACATGGCTCAGCGCCATCGATTGCGGGCCAGAATCTGGCGAACCCCATCGGAGCGATCTTGTCGGCGGCGATGTTGCTCGAACATGGCCTCGGTCTGCGCGAGGAAGCCGCGCACGTCGAGCGCGCCGTGGGAGCTGTCCTCAAGACCTCCGCACGGACGGCTGATCTTGCGAACGCCGGTCAGCCCATCACGGGTACCCGGGAGTTCGGCCGACTTGTGGTCGACAGACTGTAGCTACTCCACCGTCACTGACTTGGCGAGGTTCCGCGGTTGGTCCACCGGCGGGGGTCGCCGTGGACACGAGCGTGGTGGTGGCGGCCTGGCCGCAGGAAAAGAATCGATAGGTACGACACCTGTGAGTCCTTCAGGTGCCAATCTTCCAGTCACCCTTTTCCAGAAAGGCTTCGATGGTCTGTCGGTGGGCCTTGTTGATCAGATTGGAGTGAGACACACCTTGAGACCTGGCGAACTCGGCCAGGGGCATGATCGTCTTGCCTTCGAGATAGGCCAGGCGTTTGTGGTAACTGCTCGTCAGCGCCCTTCCCACGATGTTTTCCATGATGGCCGTTCGGCCGTGTCTATCAAACTCGACGAATGCATCATAGTACCGCTGCCGATCGATAAACTTGATGTTGATCGGGACGAATCCTTCCCGGATCAAGGCGTAGTTGTTCAGGACGCGCCCGATGCGTCCATTGCCGTCAACGAACGGGTGCGTGTGTTCAAAGGTCAGGTGGAATCTCGCGATGCGCTTGATGATGTGTTCATGCTGACTGGCACGGTAGGCCACCACCATCTGTTCGAGTCGTTTCTGGATCGCTTCCGGCGGCGGAGCAATGTGGCTGCCCACGCGAACATATTCCCCGCTGGCCCTGAATCGTCCCGCAATGTCATCTCGGATGTTGGCGAGCAACATCTTGTGAAGGAGCCGCATGACGTCCAGCGTCAGGTCCTCTGATCCGGCCATCCTGTCGATGTAGGCCACCACCCGCGCGAGGTGCCTGGCTTCGAAGATCTCCCGTTCAGAGATCAACCTGTCGAGATTGATCTGGCGGAGAATCTTCTCCGTTTCGTCCAGCGTCAGCGTGCTGTTCTCGATGGCATTCGAGTTGTAGACCTGCTCGGCGATTTCGGCTTCGCTGATGAGAGCAATCAGCGCGTCCTTACCGATCGCGGCCTGGTAATACCGTTCCCTGAGGGCGTGGACTCTCCTGAAGACAGCAAGCACCTTGGCCATTCCAGGCATTTTTTCATGCTTTTGCATCCATAAGCGTGAAAATATACGAATATCAACCACATATTCACGGTTTTGACGTGAACCACTTCGGTTCTTGGGCCGGAGCAGGTGCGCTTTGGTGGGGAAGCCCGAAGTCCGCGGTCTGGTCAGACAACAAGTGATGGTCACAACAGCGTCGGCGTTGGCTCGCCTCAGCACCAGCATCGACGGACCACCGAAACAACCAACGCGCCGTTTTCCCTGACCGCGCGCCGTGCCCTGATCGCTCTGAGCCTCGCTGTCGTCGTGCCCGCATCGTTGCTGCTGCGGGCGCAGACCTCGCAGACGCAGTCTGCGGCTCGCTGGGATTGTTGACGTCGTCCAGCCTCGGCGATGCTCAAGACCTCCGCACGGACGGCTGATCTTGCGAGCGCCGGTCAGCCCATCACGGGCACCCGGGAGTTCGGCCGTCTTGTGATCGACCGACTGTAGCCCTACTCCACCGTCACTGACTTGGCGAGGTTTCTCGGTTGGTCCACATCGCAGCCCCGGCGGACCGAGATGTGGTACGCCAGCAGCTGAAGCGGCACCGTCATCAGAATCGGCGTCAGCAAGGGGTCGGCATCCGGGACCGTCAAGACCACATCGGTCTCCAAGTCGAGGATGTCGTTGAACGCGTTGATCTGCGACGCATTGGTCAACACGATGACTTGTCCACCGCGCGCTTTGGCCTCCTGGATATTGCCCATCATCTTCTCGAAGACGTGGTCATCCGGCGCAAGCGCCACGATTGGCAAGTCCTCGTCAATCAGGGCAATCGGCCCGTGTTTCATTTCGCCCGCGGGATATCCCTCGGCGTGGATGTAGGAGATCTCCTTGAGCTTGAGCGCCCCCTCAAGGGCAATCGGATAGTTGATCCCTCGTCCAAGGTAGAGAAAATCGCGTTTTTGGTACAACCGCTTTGCGAGTTCTTCGATCACGCCGTCTGATTTCAGCGTCTCTTCAATTTGCACCGGCAATTGATCGAGTCCCCGCAACAACGCGCCCACCCGGGCACTATCCAGGACGCCCCTGACCTGAGCGAGATGCACCGCCAGCAACTCAAGGGCCACAAGTTGTGTCGTGAAGGCCTTGGTCGACGCCACGCCGATTTCCGGGCCTGCGTGTGTGTAGACCGTGCCGTCCGCTTCGCGCGTGGCCATGCTGCCCACGACGTTGCAGATCGCGATGCTCCGCGCGCCCTTGCGCTTGGCCTCGCGCATCGCGGCAAGCGTATCCGCCGTCTCACCAGACTGAGTGATTACGATGGCCAGCGTCTTGTTGTCGACGATGGGATCGCGGTAGCGGTACTCGGACCCGTAATCGACCTCAACGGGTAGACGCGCAAGAGACTCGATCAGGAACTTGCCCACCAAACCCGAATGCCACGACGTGCCGCAGGCGAGCACCACCACCCGTTCGATCGACCGCAACGCCTCGTCGTCCAAATGCATTTCGTCCAGGAAGACCTTGTTGGACTCCACCGATGCCCGGCCAAGAACCGTTTCGCGTACGGCCCAAGGCTGTTCGTGAATCTCCTTGAGCATGAAGTGTTTGTAGCCAGCCTTTTCGGCCATGATCGGGTCCCAGTTGATTCTCTGGGACTCACGCTCGACCGGAGTGCCTTCAAAGTCAGAGAACGTGGCTCCTGATCTGGTCACCACCACCATCTGGCTGTCGTCGAGAAAGACCATCTGCCGCGTGTAGTTCAGAATGGCTGGCACATCTGACGCAACGAAATACTCCTCCTGCCCGATGCCCACGACCACTGGAGGGCCGTTGCGTACCGCGATGATGGTGTCCGGCTCATCGGCAGAAATAAGCACCAGTGCAAACAGGCCGCGCAGGTGTGCGAGCGACCGTCGCACTGCGGCTGCGAGCCCGTCGTCGCGCGTCTCCTTCTCGACCAGATGTGCGACCACCTCCGTGTCGGTCTCGGTGACAAACGTGTGACCTTCTTTGATGAGCGCGCGCTTGAGCTCAAGGTAGTTCTCGATAATGCCGTTGTGCACCACCACGATGCGGCCTCGGCAGTCTCGATGGGGGTGCGCGTTCTCTTCTGTCGGACGTCCGTGGGTGGCCCAACGGGTATGGCCGATGCCATATTCGCCCGTCAATGGATGGGTGGCGAGGACATCTTCCAGGCGCGCGAGTTTACCCGCGCTGCGTCTGATTTCCAGTTCCCCATTTCGCACAACCGCGATGCCTGCGGAGTCGTAGCCCCGGTACTCGAGTTTTCGAAGACCTTCGATCAGTACCGGCAACAGTGGCCGGGGCCCAACGTATCCAACGATGCCGCACATGGGTTAGCGATCTCCTTTGGCGACATTCTCTGCCGCCCGCGCCGCGCGGCGTTTGGTCGCCCAGTCCGGCTTGATGACCTGCTGCCCACGCCCGATCGCCAGCGATCCAGCCGGGACATCAGCGGCGATGGACGAACCGGCACCCACATAGGCACCTTTCCCAATGGTGACAGGCGCAATCAGTTGAGAGTCGCTTCCGATAAAGACGTCGTCTTCAATCACTGTCTTGTGCTTCTTCTGTCCGTCGTAGTTGCACGTGATCGTGCCGGCGCCGATGTTGACGCCTTCGCCAATGGTCGCATCGCCCAGGTAGGCCAGATGATTCGCCTTTGAGCCTCTCCCCAGGGTCGTCTTCTTGAGTTCGACAAAATTGCCGACGCGCGCAGCCGGACCAATGACCGACGCCGGACGGATGTGCGCCATTGGGCCCAACGTCGCACCCTCGCCAACTGTGGACTCCACAATCACGCAACGGTCCAGGACCACCACGCTGTTCCCGAGAACAGCGTCTGTCAACCGGCAGCCCGCATGGATTTGGCAACCAGTGCCGATGACAGTCTTTCCTTGAAGTTGAACACCTGGACCGATAACCGTATCGGCCCCCACCTTGACACCGGCATCTACATAGGTCGTCGCCGGATCCACGAGCGTGACGCCGCTCACCATCAGTGAACGATTGGTGCGCTGTCGAAATGTGAGCGACAGATCAGCCAGGTCGATGCGGTTGTTTACGCCTCGAAGTTCCTCGGCGCTGTCGAGGCACACGGTCTCGACACCCAGGTTCTGCTGCCGATACATGGCGATCAGGTCAGTCAGGTAGTATTCACCTTGCGAGTTGTCGGTGGCCAGTTGATGGAGATGGTCAAACAGTGCCCCCCCTGAATCGCGCAAGGCCAGCGTGTAGATGCCGCTGTTGATCTCCCGAATCTCCCGTTGCGCTGCTGACGCGTCGCGCTCCTCCACGATGCGTTCGATTTGCCCCTTGGTATTGCGTACAATCCGACCATAGCCGTACGGGTCGGCGAGTTCGGCCGTCAGGACTGTGGCCGTGGCCTTCGCGCCTCGGTGCGTCTCCACTAGGCGCTGCAATGTCCCGGCCTGGAGCAAGGGAACGTCGGCGTAGAGCACAAGCACGACGCCCTTTTTCCCCTGCAATACCGGTTCAGCCTGCAGCAGGGCGTGGCCGGTTCCCAGTTGCGGCGACTGGGTGACGTATTGGAGATTCGGCCGGTGGCCCAGGGCAGCCTTTACATCGTCGGCGCCGTGACCAACGACCAGGACGGTGGACGAGGCCCTCAATTGGTCAACCGTGGTCAGGACGTGCTCGATAAGGGAACGTCCTGCCAGTTGATGCAGCACTTTTGGCAACGCGGACTTCATTCGCGTGCCTTTTCCGGCCGCCAGTATGACGACGTGAAGATCGGTCATGACTGAAGATTATCGCCCGACCGCTTGAGAAGAATCTTGCCTTTTTTCAACAGTTTACGGACTTTCACTACCGGAACAGCAAAATGGATCGCCGCCATGGCCACCGCATTATCTTCTGGGAGACTTAGTTTGTCTGTTATTTGACCAATAAAATTGGAGATATCGAGGGCGTTGGGTTCGTCCTTCTCCACTGATACACCTGGCCCGACCACGACAACAAACTCCCCTTGCTGTCTAACGAGCACCATTTTGTCCCATTTGACCAATTCTTCGTTCATTTTAGTTAATTCTCGACATACTATGATTGGTCGATTAACCAAACATTCATCTGCTTCATCGAGGCTTCGTTGAATCCGATGGGGGGACTCATAGAAGACCACGGTTGCCGGTTCAACAGAGAGCCGCTCGAACCAGCGGTCACGCGCGGCGCCTCCGGACGGTGGGAAGCCCATAAAAACGAACGTGTCGGCGGGCAGGCCAGACACGGACAGCGCTGCGACCACGGCGCTTGGGCCTGGAATTGGGATCACGGTGATACCAGCAGCCCGGGCCTTTGCGACCAGGTGGTAGCCAGGGTCGGCAATGGTGGGGGTGCCGGCGTCCGACACCAGCGCTACATTGGTTCCCGCTTGGAGTTTGGCCAGCAATCGGTCAGCTTCCCTCGACTCGTTGTGTTCGTGGAGGCTGACCAAGGGCTTGCGGACGTCGTAGTGGGCCAACAATTTCGAGGTGCGCCTGGTGTCTTCGGCGGCGATCAGGTCGACCTCACCCAGGATACGGAGAGCCCGAAAGGTCAGGTCTTCCAGGTTTCCGATTGGGGTGGCGACGACAAAGAGAGTGCCCGGCATGCTGTGGTCCCCGCAAGTGTACCTATAATGAGAGGTTATCCTCAGGAGTTGAGATGCCTCTCTACGAATACGAGTGCGAAGCGTGTGGAAATCGATTTGAGCGGATCCGGAAATTCTCTGACCCGCCGCTGGGTGAGCCGTGCTCATCCTGCGGCGGCGTGATCAAGAAACTGATCTCGTCTCCCGCGATCCAGTTCAAGGGCGCCGGATGGTACGTGAACGACTACGCCAAGCCTGGCACCAAGAGCGAGTCGACCACCACATCTGAGGCGAGTGCCGACGCCAAGTCTGACGCCAACAAGAAATCAAAAGACTCGTCGTCTGACAGCGGGTCCGAGAGCAAAGCCGACACCACATCAGAGGCAAAACCAGACACGAAGCCTGAAGCGAAGTCTGAGACGAAGAGCGATGCGCCCAAGCCTGCAGCGCCTGCCGCAAGCAAGAAGGACTGAAGATCAGACGCCTACGCCGGCGTCAGGCTCTTGAGATAATCGCGGAACGGCCCAGCCAGGTCCGGCCGCTTGAGTGCGAAGTAGACCACGGCCTTGAGGAACCCAAGTTTATTTCCCGTGTCGTGGCGCACGCCTGTCACTTCGCAGGCATAGACCGGCCGGTCTCGCAGCAGGCGCCGGAGTCCGTTGGTCAGTTGAATCTCACCGCTGCCGTCTTCTTTGGTCGCGCGCAGCGCGTCGAACACGTCGGGCGTCAGAATATAGCGGCCGATAATGGCCAAGTCAGACGGCGCTTGGTCGACCGCCGGCTTTTCCACCATGTCGGTAATGCGATAGACACCTGGTCGAATGGTTTCCGCCGCAATGACACCGTAGCGGGACACGTCGGCGGCCGGCACGCGTTCGACCAGAACCACCGGTCCCTCCACCTCCTCGTACACCTTAATCATTTGCGCCAGTGCCGGCGGCGTCCCATCGATCACGTCATCGGCAAGAATCACGGCAAACGGTTCGTTGCCGACGAGTTGTTCGGTCACGAGCACGGCATGGCCAAGGCCGAGGGGTTCTCCCTGGCGCACGTAGGAGACGTTGATGAGGTCTGAGATTTTCTTGATCTCTTCAAGCAGGTCCGTCTTGCCGCGAGACTCCAGAAATGACTCGAGCTCGAAGGCCACGTCAAAGTGATCTTCGATCGCGTTCTTGCCGCGGCCGGTCACGATGATGATGTTCTCGACGCCGGACGCGACGGCCTCCTCTACGCCATACTGGATGATCGGCTTGTCGACAAGGGGCAACATTTCCTTCGGCTGCGCCTTGGTGGCGGGAAGGAAACGAGTGCCCAGGCCAGCGGCCGGGAAAACAGCTTTTCGAACAGTAGACGTCATTGCCTTGATCGTATCGCACCCGGGGCCACCGACGGGATAGCATGAACGCATGCTGGATCCTGCATTTGTTCGAGACAATCCTGAGCTGGTGGAGGCCCGACTTCGTAGTCGGGGCATAGACCCCTCCTCAGATTTAGCGACCCTTGCCGGTCTCGAATCCGCCCGTCGACGTCTCCTCCCTCAAGTGGAAGGCCTCAAGCGCGACCAGAACGCAGCAGGCCAGGCCGTGGCGCGCGCCAAGAAAGCGGGCGAGGACCCGAGCGGTGTTTTCGCCGAGAACAAAGCGCGCGGTGGGCGGATCAAGGGTTTGGAAGCTGAATTGGCGACGATTGACGAGCAGCGAGACGCGCTGTTGTTGACGCTTCCAAACCTGCCTCACGAGACCGTTCCGGTGGGGGCATCAGCCGCTGACAATACCGAGGTCCGCAAGTGGGGCACGCCCGGCGAGTTCTCGTTTACCCCGAAGCCTCACTGGGACCTCGGTGTGGCGCTCGGAATTCTTGACTTTGAGCGGGCGACTCGCATGTCAGGCGCGCGGTTTGCCGTCTTGATGGGGGCCGGTGCCCGGCTCGAACGCGCCCTGATCAACTTCATGCTCGACATACACACGGTGGAACACGGGTACTGCGAGGTGGAACCGCCGTTTCTGGTGAACCGGCAGGCGTTGACCGGCACAGGCAACCTGCCGAAGTTCGAGGACGACCTGTTCAAGATCGCCGGCGATTGGGATTTGTTTCTGATTCCCACCGCTGAAGTGCCGCTCACGAACCTCCACCGCGAGGAGATCCTGGATGGTCGGCTCCTGCCCCTCAAGTACGTGGCGTACACCCCTTGCTTCCGAAGCGAGGCCGGATCGTACGGTGCCGACGTGCGTGGTCTGATCCGCCAGCATCAGTTCGATAAGGTGGAATTGGTCAAATTTGCGACGCCAGAACAATCGCACGACGAATTGGAACAGTTGACGCGAAACGCCGAGACCATACTTGAACGACTGGGACTCCCGTACCGGCGCATGCTGTTGTGCACGGGAGACATGGGGTTTGCGTCAGCAAAGACCTACGACATTGAAGTCTGGCTGCCGAGCCAGAACACCTATCGGGAGATCTCTTCGTGTTCCAACACCGAGTCGTTCCAGGCCCGGCGCGCGCAGATTCGGTTCAGGCCAGATGGCGCTGGCAAGGCCCAACTCGCCCACACCCTGAACGGATCCGGTCTCGCGGTGGGGCGGACACTTATTGCGATTCTTGAGAACTACCAGCAGGAGAACGGATCGGTCGTCGTCCCCGAAGCCTTGCGCTCGTACATGCGCGGCCTGGAAGTGATCACTCCCGCCGCGTGAGACTTACTACCTTCGCAGATCGAACGCGGCCATCTCCTTCAGGTTTCGGACCAGTAGTCGGCCGTCAGAGAACGCCGGGTGATTCCACGTCTTGCCGTCAAGCACAGAGAAGCGAGCCACTTCGGCGTGTTTCTCGGGCGTCGCGCGGACGAGCGCAAGGTCACCGTCTTCGGTCAGCACAATAATGTGGCCGTCGGCCATCGCGATCTGGCCGTACCCGTAGCGGCCTCCCTTCCACATGACGGCACCTGTTTCCACATCGAGACACGCCATGATGCTCTCGTCCAACCCGTAGACGTACCCGTCATACACGATTGAACTTGTGAACTGGTTCTTCATGCGGTTGTTCCGCCACACCTCACGCACCGATCCTCGCGACCCATTCATGGCGATCTCAATCACGACCGCGCCCTTGTCGTAACCAGACGACATGAACACCCGGTTCGCCCCGACGACAAAGGGCTGTCCCGCATTCACGTCATACATCGTCGTCCACGGATAGTCCCAGAGCAGGGCGCCGTTGTCTGGCGTGATGCCCATGATGCGAGTCGCACTCACGAGAAGCACCTGGCGCACGTCGTCAATCGTGACGAGCATCGGTGAGGAATAGGCTTGGCGATCGTCGAGCGCAGACCAGGCGTGTGCGCCGGTGCGGTGGTTGTACGCGACCACTGACTGTCCGCGCGATCCGCCCGGTAACACAATGACGGTGTCGTCAACGATGAGCGGCGAGACGGACATGCCCCATTGAATGTTCGATGCCCTCGCGTCTTCGAGAATATTCGTACGCCAGATCGTCTCGCCCGTCGCGGCATCAAGCGCCCGGAGTTCGCCGACGGCTCCCTGGGCGTAGACGTAGCCATCGAAGTACGTCGGCGTGGCGCGCGGTCCGTCGCCGCCCATGAACTCCCGAAAGTTGGCGCTCCACTTGGAGGTCCAGCGCTCACGTCCCGTCGCCACGTCGTACGCGGCCACCACTTCCTGTGTGCCGCGCTGTTCAATCGTGAACGCCAGATCGACATCGTTGATGCGCGCCGTGACAAACGATGCGTACCCGGCGCCGATCGGCCGCTTCCACATCGGCGTGAGTTCACGATTCGGCCAATCGGTTTTGATCGGGCGCGCGGTGTAGATGCCGTTGCGAGCGGGACCTCGGAAATCGGACCAGTCTGCTGCGGCTGCTGGAATGGGGGCCGCGCTTGCCGCCGACGTCACGTCGGGTGTGGGAGAGACCGCGGCTATGACCTCAGCGACTGGGTCTGTGCGCTGCGCCGCCCGGTCACGCTCGATCGCCTGGGCCTGTGTGTCGGCCGTGGTGACAAACGCCAGGTGCGGCATTCCGCCGCCGTAGACCACCACGCGAAGGTTGAAGAACTGGTAGAGGACCGCGGTGATCACGGCAGCGGTGGCCACAATCATGCCCGACGCCCGGAGCACCCGCATCAGTTTTGGCATGAACCCAAGCGTAGCAGAGCATGACGAAAAAACCCTCCGCTCGAGGGTCGGCCCGATTTACACTTGATAGGTTGCCTGCGCTTCGGGCCAACATGCGGAGGGATGGCCGAGTGGTTTAAGGCGGCGGTCTTGAAAACCGCTGTGCGGGGAACCGTACCGGGGGTTCGAATCCCTCTCCCTCCGCCAGCCTTCGCTCCCACTCGCTCCGCTTTGCGATGCAGAGCATCGCCCAGAACTTCGTGGCCGGGATCATCCTGCTGGCCGAGCGCAGCATCAAGCCGGGAGATATTCTGAAAGTGGAAGGTCGAGTGGTGCGGGTGCTCGAGATGGGGATCCGCGCCAGTATCGCCAGGTCTCGAGACGGCGAAGATCTCGTCATTTCTAATGCCGTCCTGATTTAGACGACCGTGACAAACTTCACCCTGAGGGACGCTTCGTTCAGAATTAAGGTGCCCGTGGGTGTCGTTTACAGTGCAGACATGGCACTCGTCAGGAGTACGCTTGAGAAGATCGCTCACAACGTCAGCGAAATACACGCCGTGCCAGACACGACGCCCCAGGTACTGATGACCGAGTTCGGCAATCACGCGGTCAACTGGGAAGTGGCCATCTGGATGAACGATCCATGGATCGCACGCAGGGCCATTTCTGACCTGCATGAAGCGATCTGGTGGGCGTTCAAACAGCGAGACATCGTCATCGCCTTCCCCCAGTTGGACGTGCACCTCGACCCGTCTGTGACGGCAAGCTTGTCCCAACTTCCAAAATCGGCCGCATGAGCGAGAGGGGAACTGCTGTCACATGGTGAGGTTCGCGAAGAGACATACGCCAACCAGCGCTCGTCCAGAGACGCTTGTCATTCCACCTGATGCCTCAGAACCGCGCCTGCGGGCGACCCTCTACGATTCGTCCGGCGTCGAGGAACGAGAGATCAAGGACGTGTCCGAGCTTGGGCCGTTGCCGACCAACCGCAAGCTCTGGCTCAACCCGAAGGTCGAGAACTATCCTGCTCACACTGTGCTCGTCACGCGCCACTTCGACTGGACGCGAGGCCAAATGCCGCGATTCAGCCAGGTGGCCATCTTTGTCGGCACTGACTATGTGCTGACATTTTAGGAGCACCAGAACCACGGATTGAGTCCAGTCCTGGACCGACTACGTGCAGGGGCTGGCCCCATTCGAGGCGCGGGCGTCGACTACCTCGCCTACGCGATTCTCGACACCATTGTCGACGGGTACTACCCGCCAGTTCGGGAAATCGGGGAGCGGCTCGAATACATGGAAGCACAGGTGCTCACGCGACCATCGCCTCGAATGCTTGACCGGCTCGGTCAGGCAAAGAGCCTGTTGGTGTCTCTAAGGCGAGTCCTCAAACCACAACGCGATGCGGTAAAGCGGTTGTTTGAGGGGAACGACTCTCGGTTCTCTGATGGTGTGCGGGTGTACCTGCGCGACACCCTCGACCATTGTGATCAATTGGTTGACGGTATCGATTCCAACCGTGAAGTCGCCAACGGCGTGATGAATACCTACCTCTCGGTCGTGGATCACCGGACCAACGACATCATGCGGGTCCTCACCATCATGGCGAGTGTCTTCATTCCTCTGACGTTCACGGCGGGCGTCTATGGCATGAACTTCGACGTCATGCCAGAACTGCACTCACCTCGTGCCTACCCGACGCTGCTCATTGTCATGACCTTGACGGCGTTCGGGATGCTCGGATACTTCTGGAGGTCGGGCTGGATCGGTCGTGCCGATCACGACGATGACGATGGAGACAACCCGTTTGGCGGATCCGGCAAACGGGGGTGACCCGCGCGAGAGAAATAGTGCAGTATGGTAGTATTGCAAGAGTATGGTAAAGGTCACGTTCTCACTCGATGAGGCCACGGTCGCCCGGATCCGTCGCACCGCGAGCCGCACTGGCCAGGCACAGAGTCGCGTCGTTCGCGAGGCTGTCGCTGAGTACGCAAGCCGCACTGATCGGCTGAGCGAACGCGAACGCGTTGAGCTACTCGGGGTCCTCGATCGGATTGGCCAGACGGCACCAACTCGATCTGCCAAGGCGGTCGACAGTGAACTGGCGGATGTCCGGGCGGCCCGACGATCTGGAGGGCGAACCCACGCGTCATGATGGTCCACATTGATACGTCGGCTCTCATTGATGCACTCACGGGGCCGCGACGATCGCTCCCGCTTCTGATCGACATCGTCTCGGAAGGGCACCGGCTCGCCATTTCCTCGATCGTTTTGTACGAGTGGCTGCGAGGGCCGAGAACGGCGGATGAATTGCGGGCTCAGGAGGAACTACTCCCGAGTGACGCTTCGATTCCCTTTGACGCGGCAGAGGTCAGACGCGCGGTTCGACTCTACAAGGGCGTGAAGCGCCCGCGGGGAAGGGAGATCGATCTGACGATCGCCGCCTGCGCCGTCGAACACGGCGCTGCGCTCTGGACACTGAACCCAGCCGACTTCAAAGACATCCCTGATTTGCAGACGATCTGACGAGACACTCGCCTGAAGACATTCCGCTAGTCAGGTCCGTCGCATGGTCTGTGTAGCCGGAACAGTGCAGGACCTTGATCGCCGGTCGGCAGCACTTGACTTTCCCTGAATCGTGCTACCTGACGAGCTTGGCTCGCACCTCCTTGGCGCCGTGACCAGAGACCGACAAGACTGTCAGTTCAAAGTGCTCAAACTCGACCGAGTCGCCGACCGTGGGAGGCCGGTCGAGCAAGGCCATCACCAGGCCGCTGACACTGTCTACCTCATCGTGGTGCAATGCCACATCAAAGTGCTGACCGAGCTCGTCCAGCCGAAGCGTGCCTTCGACCCTCACTGTGCCATCCGGTAACGCGACCAATCCCGGCGACCGAGGAACGTCTTCGTCGATCTCGCCGATCACCTCTTCGGCGAGGTCTTCCAGGCTCAGCACGCCGGCCGTGCCGCCGTGTTCGTCGATGACCACGGCCATATGCGCGTGCGCGCGTTGCATCGTGGCCAGCACGTCATCGAGTGAACATGTTTCAGGCACCATGGGCAGTTGCCGGACGTCCGCTGCCGCGATCGCTTCTTCGAGGATCAGTCGGCGCAGCAGGTCCTTGACGTGCAGCATGCCGACGATGTGATCGAGATCCCCCTCGTAGACCGGGTAGCGTGTGTGTCGGTGTGTCCTGAGCAACTGTCGGAGGTCTTCAGGTGACGCGCCGACGGGTATCCCTACCACTCGCACTCGGGGCACCATCGCCTCGCCTGCGGTCAGGTCATCAAACTCGAACAACTCCCGCACGAGCCGACCAGACTCGGCCAGCAGCGCCCCTCCGGCTTCGCTTTCTTCGACGATCAGTTGCAGTTCTTCCGAACTGTACGACTCTTCGCGCATGTCGGTTTGCCGTCGAACACCCACCAGTCGCAGTAGGAGCGCGCCAACGCCATCGAGGCTCACGACCACGGGATAAACCGCGAGCAACAACACGCGCATCGGCCAGAACACCGCACGCGCCGTGGCCTCCGCGCGGCTCAGCGCCAGCGCCTTGGGAATCATTTCCCCGAGAAAAATATGCAAGTAGGTCAGCGCGGCCACAGCCAGGACGCTGGCTGCCGCGTGACTGGTGATGACACTGCTCTCCCCGAGGAACGTCAGGTGTGGCTCAAACCATGCTGCCAGCGTGTGTTCGCCGTACATGCCCAAGCCCAGGCTGGCTATGGTAATGCCCAACTGCGCCGTGGCGATGAACCGGTCCCGCTGTTGCGGAGACGACAGGAGGGCGAGGAGTCGCGCAGACACCACCTCGCCTTTGCTCGCACGGTGTTCCACCGCCGTGCGCGGCACCGCCACGATCGCAAACTCCGCGGCCACGAAGAGGGCATTGGCCAGCAGAAGGAGAGCGACGACGATGACGGGTGTCATCACGCGGGCCCCTCCGTTCGACTGCCGACAGGGTCCAGAAATGCGCCGACGACGTCCTGAATGGTGACAAGACCCACGACGTGACCAACGGAATCGGTCACCGCCGCCTGGTGGGCGCGGCGCTCGCGCAGCAGGCCGATGACCCGGTCCGCCGACAGCGTGGCCGGCACTCGCACCATCGTGCGGACCAATGTCTCCAACGGAGACCCCTGCCCATCGACGACGTAGTGGTAGACGAGGTCTTTCACTCGAAGGGTGCCGATGATGTCCCGCGGCGTTTCTCGGTAGACAGGCAAACGGCTGAAGGGACTCGATGCCACGACCTGAACGACTTCCTCCCACGGCGTATCCACCTGCAGCATCGTCAACTTCGAGACTGGCACCATGAGGTCGCCGGCGGTGCGAAGCCCAAGTCTCAGCGCACGGTGCAGGCGGCGATGTTCGTCGGGCTCGAGCAGGCCCCCATCGCGGCTCTCAACGATCAGGAGCTCAATCTCGTCAGGTGAGTGGATGTGGCGATGGGTTCCAGCGTCCACACCAACGAGTTTCAGCAACCCGGTGGCTGAACCGTTGAGCACGGTAATGAACGGTCCGAAGGCCGCCAATGACCAGCGCATCGGCATGACCGTGGCCAGCGCCACCTGCGTAGGGAACTGGAGCGCCAGAGATTTTGGAATCAGTTCGCTCAACACCACTTGCACGGCGGTCAGCACAAGCAAGACGCTGATGGCGGCCGCCGAGACCGCGGCACTTGAATCGAGCGCGAACCAGTCCGTGAGTCTGGGGGCCAGTGAGACGGCCACGGTTGCCTGAGCATACGCACCCAGCACCAATCCGGAAAGGGTGATGCCAATTTGTGACACCGCCACGTACCGATCGAGTCCCTTCGGATCCTGGATGTGCGGCAGTAACACCCGGGCGAGCCGGTGCCCATCGTCGCTCATGCGCTTGATGCGGCTCCGTCGAACTCCGACGGCTCCGAACTCGGCAGCGACGTACAGCGCGTTGATGACGATCAGGCTGACGATGACGGCCCAGACGGCCAGTGACATTCGCTTCTAGTGTATCCGGGTGGCGCGCTGGTAGCATGGGCGGCATCATGGTCACAGTAATCTCCCGTTGGAGGTCTATTCACCTGTTTGCACTGGCGTCGCTGCTGCTGGCTTCGGTCGGGTTACTCGCGGCACAGGCCCGGCAGCGCCCCGCTCAGCAGCGCCCTGATCCGCCGCCACCCCCGCTTGAGAAGCTCAAGGTGCCGGCAGGATTCAAGATTGACGTCTATGCCGAGGGCGTCACCAGTGCCAGGCAGATGGCGATCGGGCCAAAAGGGACCTTGTTCGTTGGGTCACGCGCCGGCGGGCGAGTCTATGCCATCACTGATGCGGACGGCGACCACAAGGCCGACAGCGTCAAGGTTGTTGCCTCGGGGTTGACCTCGCCCAGCGGCGTCGCGTTCCGCGATGGGTCCCTATATGTGGGGGCCATCAGTCGGGTGCTGCGATATGACGACATCGAGTCGAAGTTGGATGCCCCGCCTGCGGCCGTCGTCCTGACGGACGCGCTGCCGACAGCCACACATCACGGATTCAAGTTCATCGCGTTTGGTCCAGACGGATTGCTGTACGTGCCTGTCGGTGGGCCCTGCAATGTGTGTGAGCGCCTTGATGATCCGCGGTTTGCGACGATTTTGAGGATGAAGCCGGACGGGAGCAACATCGAGGTGTTCGCCAGTGGCATTCGCAATACGGTGGGGTTCGACTGGCATCCTACGACCAAGGAACTCTGGTTCACTGATAACGGTCGCGATGAGATGGGCGACGACGTGCCGAATGACGAACTGAATGTGGCAACACAGGCAGGCCAGCACTTTGGTTTTCCGTACTGTCACCAAGGAAATGTGCCCGACCCGGACTTCGGGGCGAAGCGCCCGTGTGCTGACTTTGTGCCGCCCGCACAGCTGATGGGACCGCACGTGGCTGCGGTCGGCATGACGTTTTACACCGAGACGATGTTTCCGGCCGCCTACCAGAACACCGTCTTTATCGCGCAGCACGGGTCTTGGAATCGGAGTGTTCCGCTGGGCTACCGAGTGATGGCGGCGAAGGTGGAAGGCAGCAAGGTCGTCAGCTACGAGCCCTTCGTCGTAGGGTTCATGCAGGGCATTCGCAGTACGTCGCCTCGCGGGGCGACCGCGGATACGTTTGCGCGACCGGCCTCCGTGCTCGTGATGCCAGACGGTTCGCTGCTGATCAGCGATGATCAGCAGGGGCGTATTTATCGAGTCAGTTACGCTAAGTAGGTGCTGGGTGCTGGGCATCAAAAGGAGACTCACATGTTCACGGAGTTCAAGGAGTTCGTCAACAAGGGCAATGCCATCGATCTCGCCGTCGGCGTCGTGGTCGGTGCCGCGTTTGGGAAGATCGTGAACTCGTTGGTGGCAGATGTCATCATGCCTGTCATTGGCATCGCGTTGGGCCGCGTGGATTTCACCAATCTGTTTATGGCGCTCAACGGCTAGGTGTATGGCACGCTTGCCGCAGCGCGCGAGGCCGGTTCCCCCGTGATCGCGTACGGCGCGTTTATCAACACCATGGCGGAGTTCCTGATCGTCGCATTCTCGATTTTCCTGGTTGTGCGTCAGATCAACAGGATGCGCGCGACGCCGGAAGCGAAGGCCTGAACCCTTTGCGCAGGAGCGGAGGCTGAGCGACGTTGGCGGTGAGGCAGGGATTCGAACCCTGGGTACAGGTTTAAGCCCGTACAACGGTTTAGCAAACCGCCGCTTTCGGCCACTCAGCCACCTCACCGCGCGTCTGCAAGTATACGGGAACACCACGCTGGGTGGACGTTGTAAGCAACGCTGGGAACAAGCTGTAGACGTCCTACGTCCAAGGCTGTAGGTTATCTACAGCTATGGCCAAGACTCCCGACGACCGACGCCTCGACCTCCTCCAGGGCACGCTGGACATGCTGATCCTTCGGACCCTCCAGTGGGGGCCCCAGCACGGACACGGCATTGCCCAGGCCATCCGCGCGCAGTCCGACGATCTGCTCAAGGTCGAAACCGGCTCCCTCTATCCGGCGTTGCACCGTCTTGAGAAGCGCGGTTGGTTGACGTCCGAATGGGACGTCAGTCCGGCCAACCAGCGGGCGAAGTTCTACCGACTCAGTGCTGCTGGGAAAGTGCAACTGTCACGCGAGAGTGACCGCTGGTCACAGATGGTGAGCGCCATCGGTCGCATCATGAACCCCGAGCAAGCAACGGACTGACAGATGCGGCCTGACGAACGCGACCTCGACGAGGAAATTCGCAGCCACCTTGCTCTCAGCCTCCAGGAGCGGATTGAACGCGGCGAAGATCCCGACGCCGCCCGCCGGGCGGCGATGCAGGAGTTCGGATACGCTCCGGCCATCCGTGATTCGATGCGGCGGGTCTGGTACGGCCGCTGGTTTGACGCGGTCGCCGCCCTCGCGTTGGATGTCCGGCTCGCCCTGCGTTCTCTCGTCCGCGCCAAAGGCCTAGCGGCCACGGTGGTGGTCACTCTTGCGCTCGGCCTCGGCGCCAACGCCGCAATCTTCAGCGTCGTCCACGAGGTCCTCCTGCGCCCGCTCGTCAATCAGGATCAAGATCGCCTGATCTATATCCGCCAGAGTGCACCGGGCATCGGCGCTGAGAACACGACGTTCTCGGTGCCCGAGATCGCCGACTTCAAATCACGAATCACCACGATCAGTGCCTTCGCCGATTTCTCGACCATCAAGTTCACCATGATTGGTGTCGGCGAACCGCGCGTGGTGAAGGCCGGTGTCGTCAGCGGCTCGTTCTTCGACGTGATGGGGCTCCGGCCCGTGCTCGGCCGCCTTCTCACGGCGGCAGATGACGGCCCTGATGCGGCGGGCGCAGTGGTGCTGACCTATCGATTTTGGAGCACCTGCTCAATCGCGACCCGACCATGATCGGCCGGACGCTCCGCCTCGGACCGTTGACCGCCACGGTGGTTGGCGTCCTGGAACCATCGGTACCGTACCCGGACGACACCGAGATCATCGCGAACGTTGTAACGAGCCCCCACCACCTTGAGGCGACGATGGTGACGGGGCGCACGCATCGCATGACGGAGCTGTTTGGGCGCCTCGCGCCAGGGATCACGCTCGAAGCGGCGAGGACCGAACTGCTGGCGGTTCACGCCGACATGATGCGTGAGCACCCGGAGAGCTATTCGGCGACCGCAAACATTCGGCTCAGCCCCGTGAGACTTCGCGACCAACTCGCGGCACCAGCTCGACCACTCCTGATAGTGCTGCTCGCCGCCGCCTGAATTGTGTTCGTGATTGCCTGTTCGAATGTCGCCAATCTGATCCTCGCGCGCTCTGTGCGTCGCGAGAGTGAGTTGGCCGTACGCGCCGCGCTTGGCGCGGGCGCAGGTGCGCTTCGGCGGACGCTCCTGGCTGAGAGTCTGGTCTTATGCGGCGCCGGCGCCGTTCTGGGTGTGCTGCTCGCGAGCCCGTTCGTCACCGTCGTTGGACGCTATGCGGCGCGCTTCTCCGTACGTGCGCTTGACGTGACGGTGGACTCGAGCCTCTTGTGGGTCGGCGCCGGCCTGGCTATGGCCGCGGCCGTGGTGCTGCCTTTTGTTCCGCGGTTGCCGTCCACGCAGGCGTCCGCCGGGTGCGGGCTGGCCACTGGCAGCGCGCGGATCACGCCAGGTACCAACCGACGCCTCCGAGCCTTCGCGATGACTCAGGTAGCGTTCTCGTTTGTGTTACTCGCAGGCGCCGTCACGTTGCTTGCCGCCCTCGTCGCCATGCAGGAAGCGCACACCGGGACGACGTGGGACAAGTGTTGGCGTTTGATATCCTGAAGCCATCCCTCGGCGCAAGTAGCGCGCAGGAACTGGACCTCTACGAGAAGGCGACGCAGCGCATCGGTCGGCTGTCCGGCGTGGAGGGTGTCGCGCTCGGGAGTTTTGTGCCGTGGCGTGACGCGGGCCAATTTGGGCCCGGTGTTCAATTCACCGTCGAGGGGTTCACGCCAGAAAACGGCGAAGAAAACCCCAGGGCGCGGCTCCGGATCGTGTCGCCTGGATTCTTCGCCGTACTCGGTGTCCCCATGTTCGACGGTCGAGACTTCACCAGCGAGGACCGTGCCGGCAACGAACTCGTGGTGGTCGTCAGCCAGAGCGTAGCTCAACGGCTGTTTCCAAAAAGAGACGCGCTCAATCGAAGAATGTGGTGGACCGATCCCTACTTCGGTCCACCCGCGCCTCGTCGCATTATCGGCGTTGTGGCGGATGTTGATGACGAGAACGTTGTTGGCAGACCCGCGCTGGCCGTCTATCACCCCGTGCAGCAGATGCGTGTTGCGGGTCGCCTCTTTGTGCGTGCGGTGGGCGATCCCTATGCGCTGGTGACACCGGTGACACAGATCATTCATGAGCTGTCAGCGCAGCAGCCAGTGGAGCGCGCGGCGACGCTCGAGGATATTCGCGCGGAAGTGCTGGCGCCCGAGCGGGTCAACGCGTTTGTGCTCTCTGGATTCGCGATCGTCGCGTTGCTGATCGCCGTGGTCGGGGTGGCAGGCGTGTTGGCGTTTTCGGTGAGCGCGCGTACCCGAGAGTTCGGCGTGCGGCTCGCCATCGGTTCGGCGCCACGGCATCTGCTGATGCGAGTCCTGCTGGAAGGTGCGCTCATTGTAGGGGTCGGCGTTGTTGCCGGTGCCGTCGGCGGCTATGCGTTCTCTGGTGTGGCAGCCACTTATCTCGAGAACGTGCAGTTGCCAGGCGTGATGGCCACCTTTGGCGCGGCGGCCGTGCTTGCCAGTGCCGCGATCGTCGCGTCACTGATTCCCGCTGTGCGGGCGTCGCGGGTCGATGTTCTGCAAGCGCTCAGATCGGAGTAGTTATTGTGATGTCCATCAGATTGTGGCCCGGTATCGTCGCCGTCGTGTTCATGCGTGTGGTGAGGGTCGTCATTCCTCACGTTCTGCTCGAGGCCTCCTTCTTCGGATTTGACGTTCAACTCGTCGGCGTGATGGGCTCAATCCTCGGCGCCGTGGCGATCGCGGTGTGGTGGGTGGTCTTCAGCCGGGCGGCGTGGCCCGATCGTCTGGCCGCGATCATCTTGATGATCGGCGTGCTCGCTATGACCGGTCGAGTCGCCCATGAATCGATTGCCGGAGCGGGAATGGGGATGTTGCTCTACGTTCAGGCAATCCCCGTCTTGGGCGTTGCCCTGGTCGTGTGGGCAGCCGCGAGTCGGAACCTCTCTCCTGGATTTCGGCGAGCATCGTTGGTCGTCACCGTTCTTCTTGCCTGCGGACTGTTCACGGTGGTGCGCACCAGCGGCGTGACGAGCGACGTCATCGGATCAGAGTTCCATTGGCGATGGACGCCGACGCCGGAAGCGCAGCTCCTGGCTCAGGTCGACGACGAGCCGGAGGCGCTTCTCTTACCCTCAACCCCAGCGGTGGTTCCAAGCGAGCCCGCCACGACCGACGAAACCGAGAGTGTCGCAGCCGCAGGTGCTCGGTCCGACGATGAAATACCAGTTGAATGGCCGGGTTTCCGTGGACCCGATCGCGACGGCGTCGTGCACGGCGTGCATGTCAACACCAACTGGTCTGAATCTCCGCCGCTCGAACTCTGGCGCCGACCGATTGGGCCCGGGTGGTCTTCGTTCGCTGTGAGCGGCGATCTGTTCTACACGCAAGAACAGCGAGGAGACGATGAGATCGTGGCGTGTTATCGGGTATCGACCGGTGAGCCGGTCTGGCGCCACCGCGACACTGTTCGGTTCTGGGAGTCAAATGGCGGGGCAGGTCCGCGCGCGACTCCAACCCTCGCTCATGGTCGCGTCTACACATTTGGCGCCACCGGAGTTGTGAATGCGCTCGACGCTGCGACTGGCGAGATCGTCTGGTCGCGCAACGGGGCGACTGACACGGGTCGGGCACTGCCCGGCTGAGGTTTTACGAGTTCACCACTGGTGATAGACGACGTCGTGATTGTCGCCGTCGAGGGCACGCTGGCCGCGTACGACGGTGCGACCGGGCAAGTGCGGTGGATTGGTCCCTCCCGCGGTGGGAGCTACAGCTCACCTCATCACGTGACGATCGACGGAGTCGTTCAGGTCCTGCTGCTTGCCGGACCGGGCGCGTTCAGCCTCTCGCCCGAGGACGGATCCCTGCTGTGGGAGCACACGTGGGCATCTGGAGCCATCGTGCAGCCGGCCGTGACGGCAGATGGCGACATCCTGATCAACGCCATCACGATGACTGGCGGCATGGGCACGCGCCGCCTCGCGGTGACGCGCAGCGCCGAAGGATGGCGGGTCGAGGAACGCTGGACGTCAAACGGGTTGAAGCCCTACTTCAACGACTTCGTCGTTCACAACGGATTGGCGTTCGGTTTCGACGGCAACATCCTCGCGTGCATCGACCTCGCTGACGGCACACGCAAGTGGAAGGGAGGCCGCTACGGTAACGGCCAACTCATCTTGCTGGCCGATCAGGATCTGCTGCTCGTGATTTCAGAAGAAGGCGAGCTGGCCCTGGTCCAGGCCACGTTCGAAGGATTCTCAGAGGTCGCGAGGTTCTCAGCACTGAATGGGAAAACCTGGAACCATCCGGTCCTGGTCGGCGACGTCTTATTGGTTCGTAACGGCGAGGAGATGGCCGCGTTCAACGTCGGCAGCAGTCGGTCGCCGCAGCGTTGAGGACCCTGAGCGGAATGGCCACCAACCCGCTTAGTGTTTTTCGATCGGACCCCGCAGCCGACAGGTCACCAACCGCTTCAAGCGTGGCCTTGAGGATCTCGCTGGCACCCGCGTCCGTGGGCATCTGCAGCCGATAGTGCATCCATAACCCGTCGCGTCGCGCTGCGACCAGGCCTGACTTGCGCAGGTACGCCAGATGGCGCGAGATCGTGGGCTGAGGCAGACCCAGCGCGCCATGAATGTTGCAGACACACACTTCGCCCGAGGCCAGCAGGGCCAGAATGCGACGCCGGGTGTCGTCAGAGAGCGCTTTGAAGAGCTGCTCAAGAACGGGTGGATACGTGATTTTCATATTCGCCTTGACATATATATCACGCGCCATTATATTCGTCTTGGCGCATATATTAATTGGCCAATGACCCGATTGCCGATTCCCGATTCCCGATTCCCGATTCCCGATTCCCGATTTCAGATTGCAGATTAACCATGCTTCCTCCCACAGACTCTCTCACTGCATCCGTTCAGGCCCGCTATGGCCAAATCGCTCGCAACGTCACTGCCGGCGGAACACAAGGATGCTGCGACGATTCGTGCTGCGGCGATCCGATCAGCAGTGATTTGTACGACTCAGCTCAGACCGCCGGTCTCCCTGATCAGGCCGTTCAGGCTTCTCTGGGATGCGGCAATCCCACCGCGCTCGCCACGTTGAACCCGGGCGACGTCGTGCTCGACCTGGGCTCTGGAGGCGGCATTGACGTGCTGCTCTCAGCCAAACGGGTCGGGCCCACAGGGAAAGCGTATGGACTCGATATGACCGACGACATGTTGGCGCTGGCGTCCGAAAACCAGAAGAAGGCCGGCGCGACCAACGTGGAGTTTCTCAAGGGCCACATCGAGAAGATCCCGCTGCCGGACAATTCGGTGGACGTCATTATTTCGAATTGCGTCATTAATCTCTCAGGCGACAAAGACACCGTGCTGGCCGAGGCGTTCCGGGTGCTCAAACCAGGTGGGCGTTTCGCCGTCTCTGACGTGGTCAGTCGCCGCCGCGATGTACCGGACGACATCCGCCGCAGCGTGGAGTTGTGGATCGGATGTGTTGCCGGTGCCCTGCACGAAGACGACTTCCGCGACAAACTCACCCGCGCGGGCTTTGAAAACGTCGACATCGAAATCGTCCGCGAGTATCGGGCAGCCGACGCGCGACAGTTTCTCGCTGATGCCGGCTTGGATGCGGACACGATTGCACCCACCGTAGACGGCGCGTTCGGCAGCGCATTTGTGCGGGCCACCAAGTCGTAGGCAACGGGCCCGTAGGGCGCGAGCCTCACCCGTGTCAGAATCGTGCGTATGCCTCCACGCGTACGATTCGCGCCGTCCCCGACCGGCTACCTCCACGTCGGAGGTGCCCGTACGGCCCTCTTCAACTGGCTCTATGCCCGACGGCACGGCGGCATGTTTATCTTGCGCATCGAGGATACCGACGCCGAGCGTTCGTCGGACGACATGGTCAGTGGCATTCTCAGCAGCATGAAATGGCTCGGCCTCACCTGGGACGAAGGGCCAGGTGTGGAGGGGCCGCACCTGCCGTACTTCCAGAGCCAGCGTTTACCCAAATACCGAGCCGCCGCCGATCGCCTGGTCGCATCCGGCCACGCGTACTACTGCTACTGCAGCCCGGACGATCTCGCCGCCCGCCGGCAGGCCGCGGCACTGGAAGACCCAGTCCGAATGTACGACCGTGCGTGCCACGCTCTGCCTGCGGAGGAAGTCGCTCGCCGCGAAGCAGCCGGTCACCCCCGCGCCACTCGGTTCCTTGTTCCCCAAGGGACCACCTCGTTCACCGACCTGGTGAGAGGCCACATCGAGTTTGCACACGAGCATATCGAAGACTTCGTCATCCTCAGGTCAGATGGCCACCCGACCTACCACTTGTCCGTGGTCGTCGACGACGGGGAGATGGAAGTGACGGAGGTGGTGCGCGGCGATGACCACATCTCAAACACTCCGAAGCAGGTCCTGCTCTACGAAGCGTTGGGCACACCCGTTCCGGCGTTTGCCCACGTGCCGCTCATTCTCGGTCCTGACAAGAAGCGACTGAGCAAGCGGCACGGCGCCACGGCTGTTGGCGACTATGAACGGCAAGACTACCTGCCAGAGGCGATGATCAACTTCCTGGCTCTGCTTGGTTGGTCACCGGGTGGCAACCAGGAAGTGTTTAGTCGCGACGAGTTGATCGCACGTTTTGCGCTTGACGGCATCAGCGGCGGCAACGCCGTGTTCAACGTCGAAAAGCTCGACTGGTTCAATCAGCAGCACATCATGCGCCTGTCGGCAGCCGACATTCTCCGTCGGCTCAGGCCTGCCATTGTCGGCGCCGGCCTCTGGCGTGACACCTACCTGACGTCAGAGTCGGCCTGGATTGCGCGCGTCGTCGATCTGCTGAAGCCTCGCGCGCGAAAACTTCACGACATCGTGCCTGCACTCACTGCGTTCGTCTCGGATGAGGTGGTCTACGACGAGGCGGCCGTGGCCAAACACATGCGTCCTGATGGCGTCAGGGACCATTTGGCGGCTTGGCTGGAGGCCGTTCGTGCCCTGCCGGCGCTTGAGCCAGTCGCCACCGAGGCCGCGCTTCGCGCGCTGGCGGTCGACCGCGGTATCAAGGCAGGAATCCTGATCCACGCGACGCGTGTGGCCGTGACAGGCCAGGCCGTCAGTCCGGGAATTTTTGAGGTGCTCGAGTTAGTCGGCCAGGCAAGAGTCGTCAGTCGCCTCACGGCCTGCCTACCAGCGTAGCGATCGCGTGCCTCGCCAGAGCGGTCCTTCTTCGACGAAGTTCCATTCCGGGTTCTTCGTCGTGTCGCGCATCGAATCGAGTGTCTCATCAAACAAGCCGAGATCGTCGTCAGCACACTCGAAGTAGGTAATGAAATCCCATTCGCCTGCACGCCCTTCGCCATCCGGGTTGTAGTACAAGCGCCGGTGGATTTTTCCTGCGGCTTTTCTTCCCAGTTCGGCGTGTCCGGGGACTGTGGCACCGCTGGCCTGGTCGCGGTGAGGATAAAAATACTGATGCCGCTCCATCGCAGGCATCGCCCACCACTCGGCCGTTTTGCGAATCGGAAGAATGATGCTATTTGACGCGATGCGGCCGGAGGCTCGCGGCTTGGCGGTGCCATACGCCCACGTGTACATCTCCGAACTGGTGTAGCGGGGCGTGCGCACCGCACCACGAATGGCCGAGACCTCTGCCAATGTGCCAACTCTTCGTCGGATTTCCTTCTCGGCATCAACCATTGAGGGCCGATACTTCGAGGTGACCTGTACGACGTGCGTCGCCGGCAGCACGTGAGCGTTGGCGGACTTGTCAACCCCGTGCCCGTTGAGCGTGAAGAACTGGATCATCTCGTGCGGGGGTAAGTCTCTGGCACCCCCTTCCAGGTCGAACACGTTAAAGAATCCCCGCGCCAACTGGTCACCGATCCCGCGCAGCTTGATTCGGACCTTGTCGTCGAGCACGTCAGGCCGCAGAAAGAAGAATCGGGTGTACGCCAGCGTGGTACCGATTGGAATACTGTCGTGTGCGGCGAACGTCATCGTATGCTGCTATCGGCCCTAAACCACAATGCCTGCAACTCGACGGTCTTCCCGCGCTCTGATCCCCGTGCAATCCCACGCAACCGCGGGCAACGATGACCCTCGAACCCGCTTCGAACGAGGCCGACGCGCGCTGATGCGGGCCGACCCTGGCTTGGCAGCCGTGATTAGGCGGGTGGGTCGGACTCGTCCTGATTTTGAGCCACGCGACCCTCTTGCCGCCCTCGTGCGGGCTCTGGTCTCACAGCAACTCTCTACCAAGGCCGCCGATACCATCCACGCACGCGTCCTCGCGCTGGTCCCCACTCTTTCCGCGAACCACCTCCTGAGGGTCGATCCACTCGCCCTCCGGGCTGCCGGCCTGAGTGGTCAGAAGGTTACCTATCTCCGTGACCTGTCCGAGAGAGTGGCTGATGGCCGGCTTGACCTGCCAACCCTTGGTCACAAGTCAGATGATGAGGTGATCGAAGCGATTGTGACGGTCAAGGGATTCGGACTCTGGTCAGCCCAGATGTTTCTGATGTTCTGCCTCCGTCGCCCGGACGTACTGCCGACAGGAGATCTCGGTATCGTGAAGGGAATGCAGGGGATTCTGGGAATGAAACGGCGTCCGGCGGAGCGCACCATGGAGCGTGCGGCACACGTGTGGCGGCCCTATCGGTCGATCGCCTGTTGGTACGTGTGGCGTTCGCTCGAGTAGCAACAGCCAGCCGACTGAGGACGTATTCCAAGCGAGATGCTATTGCGCCGTCTTCTTCTGGTCAGCCTGCTCCTGTCGCTCGGTCTTTCAGCGATCAGTCTCTGGAGCATGGAACGTGTGCGGTACCGCGATCGCGAACTGGCGATCGAGCGCATGGCCGCCACCCAGACGACAGATCTGGCCCGCGAGCGGTGTGAGGCTAATCCCAACTGGTTTCTCGCCGGACCTCGCGGCCCGGCACCCAGTGCTGCGCTGCTCGCACAGCCAGACGGTGATGTGCTGGCGCCCAGGCCCGACTCCGACCCACGACCGGTAGAGTTTTTCGCCTACGACGTGGAGTACATCGGCCAGAGCACGGCCGCACCCAGGCTGCCCCAGCCCATGCGAGCGGCTCTGCGCGCCGGCACGAAGTCTGTGACGGCACCGTTCGAGACGCCGGAAGGCACGGGCGTGCAGACGGCCTTTTCGACGGGGTGGAGTGGTCCATGCGTGGCGCTGCTGTTTCGGATGCATCCGCCTCCTGGTCAGTTCATGGAACGCGTCCGGATCTTCATCTATCTCACGGCCGGCGCGTTCCTGGTCCTGTTGGCGATCGCCTGGCCCCTGGATCGGCGTATTCGAGCCGTCGGGGTGGCTCTGCGTGGGTCGGCCCGGAGCGACTATCAGGATCCGGCCCTGGTCTATGGTCGCGATGAATTGAGCAGTTTGGGGTTTGCGTTCAACGAGGCCGCCGTGAACATTCGCCGCCTCAATACTGACCTTCGCGGCCAGGAAGCCGATTTCCGCCGTTTTGTGACCAATGTGACGGCCGAGGTCGACGAACCTCTGCGAGCGTCACTGGCAACAGGTGATGTCGCTCAGGTGACGGACCTGGCGTTGCATTTGAGCAATTTGCTCGTGGGCGCGCGCTTTCGAGACCCGGGTATCCGTGTGACTGAGACGGTTGAGATCTCGGCCGTGGTCCAATCGGTTGCGCGAGAGTTTGAACCCGCTATCCGGAACAAAGGTGTGCACCTCGACATCACTCAGTTGGACCCAGCGGCAACGCTCCAGGGTGATCCGGTGTTCCTGACGCAAGGCGTCAGGAATCTCATGGCGCAGGCACTGGAACGGGAGGCGCCAGGTGGAACGATCATCATCAAGGTGCAGGGCTCAGTGCAGGGTCGATGTTCGCTTCAAGTTGCTGACTCCGGGCCTGACCTGAGCGACGCCGACCTTCGGGAACTCAACGCCGTGCGGCGGTTTCGTGGGGACGAAGGCCGCGGTGCCGATCTGCGCGGTGACATCGGTTTGGGTCTTGCCGTGGTGCACGAGGTGTGTCACCGCTTCGGCATGCGGGTGGAATTTCGTCGTGGGGCTGCCGGCGGCCTCGAGGTGGAACTGTCGCTCCCGATCTAGAATCTCCGGGTGTCCGAAAAAGACAACAACGAAAACGACGAGACTCGCCTGGGCGATGGCACCGATGCCGCGCGACTTGCCGAAAGTCGGCCCGGAGGGACGTCTGTTAGTTCCTCTACCGGCTGGTTGACTTCGTCAGGAACCATTGACCACGGGCGGTTCGAGCCCGGCGAAATGCTCGAAGGGCGTTACCGCATTCTCGGCCTGTTGGGTCGCGGCGGCATGGGCGCCCATGGGCCGCTTCAGGGCATGGGTGCGCACTGGGAAACGTGGATGCTTGAGCAGGGTGGCATGACACCGCTTCAGGCCATGGCGGCTGCGACCATCAACGGGGCAAAGACGTTGGGACTCGACAAAGAGATTGGATCGATTGAAGTGAGCAAGTTGGCCGACTTGCTTGTGCTCGATCAGAATCCTCTCGAGACCATTCGAAATACCGAATTTGTGCACATGGTCATGATCAATGGCCGTCTGCTCGATGCGAACCTGAACGACGTCGGTGGTACCACCAAGCGTCCAGCCTTCTGGTTCGAAGGCCGATGAGTTCAACGCGGCGCAGGTTCCTGAAGGACTCGATGGTGTTGACTGCTGCTGCGACGATGCTGCCTAGGACGCTGGGCGCTCAGAACCAGTTTGACTATGTCGTGATTGGCGCAGGGGCGAGTGGATGTGTCGTGGTCAATCGACTCACAGCCGACCCGCAGGTCAGGGTGTTGCTGCTTGAGGCCGGCGGACCCGATTCCAATCCGACCATCCCCGTCATTGGTCAGTGGACATCGCTTATTGGCAGTGACCTCGACTGGAAATACTCCACCGAGCCCGAGCCTGGGCTTAACGGGCGCGTGATGGCGTGGCCGCGAGGCAAGACCTATGGCGGGTCGACGGCGATCAGTGCTGCGGCGTACGCACGCGGGCATCAACTTGACTTTGACCAGTGGGCGACCGAGACGGGTTCCTCGTGGAGTTATCACAGTGTGTTGCCGTACTTCCGCAAGTCGGAAGACAACGTGCGTGGGGAATCGGCGTATCACGGCGTGGGCGGACCGATGATTGTGGCCGACACGACTGATCCCCACGCCGCGCACGTCGCGTTTCTCACCGCCGCGCAAGAGTTGGGCTTTGCCGCCGATCCCGCGTGGGACTTCAACGGCGCTCAGCAGGAAGGTGGGGCTGGGTTCTACCAGAAGAACCTGAGGGACGGGCGGCGCGAGTCGGCCGCGACCGCATTTCTAACGCCAATCTTGAGCCGGCCCAATTTGACCGTCCGCCCGTTCTGCCAGGTGAAGCGACTGCTGTTCACTGGTACCCGAGTGACCGGGGTTGAATATGTGCGGACCGTGGCCGGTCAGCGGCGGACGCCCCAGTCGCAGACCATCGAACAGGAGCATGTGGCACGCGAGGTGGTGGTGTGTGCCGGCGCGATTGAGTCGCCGAAGATCCTGATGCTGTCTGGCATTGGTCCCGGCGCGCATTTGCGCGAGCACGGGATTCCGGTGGTGGTTGATCTGCCTGGCGTTGGCGGCAACCTGCACGACCATCCACGGTTGGGATTTCGTTGGGAAGGCAAGACCGTGTTGCCCGGATCAACGGTGTCGGCTGGATTGTTGACGCATTCGTCTCGCGGTGCGACTCGCGGGGCGCCTGACCTTCAGTTCTACGTCGGGCGGGGATTGAGTGCTCCCGACCCAGGTATTTCGTTCTCGGTCACGGTGAGTCGACCTCATAGTCGAGGGTCGATCACGTTGCGGTCCGCCGATCCGTTGGCGGCGCCCGTGATCCGGGCTGGGTACTTTACCGATGCGCGCGACATGGACGCCGCGCTTGAAGCCGTCCGTCTGGCCAGAGCCTTTGGCGCATCGAAGGCCTACGATAGGCTCAGAGGAGCGGCGATCGATCCTCTCGACTCGGAAGTGACTCCAGATCAGATCCGGGCGTATGTCCGACGGTCGACGGGAACGATCTACCACCCCGGCGGGACGTGTCGCATGGGTACAGGCCCGGACGCCGTCGTCGACCCCCAGCTGCGCGTTCGAGGCGTTGAGGGACTTCGCGTCGCCGACGCGTCGATTATGCCGACGGTGGTCAATGCTCAGACGCAGGCCGCGTGCGTGATGATCGGCGAGCGGGTGGCCGAGTTCCTCGGTTAGGGGGGACTTCAGTTGGGCGGCCGACTGGTGCGTCTGCTCTCCGGTTCGACGACGCGCAAAACCCGCTGCTTCAGGGTGGAGAGCCTTGCTCTACCCCCTTGAATACTGGTAAATTTGCAGGGTTCTTCCGCACGTTTCCCCCTTGCTGGGAGGTCGTTCAACGGTAGGACAGCAGACTCTGACTCTGCTTATCGGGGTTCGAATCCCTGCCTCCCAGCCATATTCATCTGCTGTCCATCCTCTTCGACCTTCTTCCGGTGTTGGCGCAGGGTGGCTTCGTGTGGCTGCACACCTTTCATTCGCCGTCGATTCAAGCCGCCCCTTTTCCTGACCCAACGCGTCGGTGACCTCGAGAGGCCGATGGCAGCTCATCGCCTGCAACTGGCTCGAGGCCACGGCCAGCTCGCTTGAGCGTCTTGAGTGCCTTGCTGACGTCGGCGCGCTTTGAGCGCTCAGCGAAGTACTCCTCAGTTCGGAGCGCCGACACTTTCTCGGCCACCGCCACGTTAATCAGTTGATTGACCGCCACGCCTTCAGCCTTCGCCACACGGCGGGCTTCTTGCATTAGCGAAGGCTTCCATACGTGTCACACCCTGCGCCGGGGAGAGTGGCGCGATATCACACCTGGCGGTGACGGCGCCGAAATGGCGACGATTCAGCGTGACCAGTCCGTCAGCCCCTCCGTTCACTGCCGTTTCAAGCACCATGTCGTACTCGGCATCTGGCAATGTGGGACGCCACAAGTACGCCAAGCGGATCGGCTCGGCGACTGCCGCGATTGCGTCGAGGAGCACGCCAACGTCATCGACCGATAGTAGGGATACCGTGCGATGTTCCGCCCGCATGAGCACCGCCTCGTACTCCATCATGAGCGGAACCGAAACCAACAACCGTAACCGTTGTTCCAGCGCCGCCGTCAGCAAGACCCGCGAAGCCCCGCGGTCACTTCGGACCCCAGCGACCAGTACATTCGTATCGAGGACCAGTCAAATCACGAAGTGCCAATTATATCGCAGGCAATATCATGGATTGTCCCGTCTGGTATTGGCGCTTGGCCGGTGCGGATGCGCGGGAAGTCTCTCTGTGTCGAGTGCCATCGTGATGGCACTCCCCGCCAACTCCAGAGAACGGATGGAACCCGCAAACGTCGGTCCACCGCTGCCGCCACTATCCTGAAGCCGCGAAATTGCCGATACTTGGGACCAGAGCCGAAACAACCATCGACACCATTCGCCAGAAGGGTTGCCATGACGATCACCATCCACACGCACGGCCTTGACCTGACCGACGGCATTCACGAACACGTTCACCGCCGGCTTCGGTATGCGTTGGGCCGATTCAGCGACAAGTTAACGCGCATCGTCGTGCGCCTGTCCGATGAGAACGGACCACGTGGGGGTGTCGACAAACGTTGCCTGGTCACGGTGGGTGTGCCCGGACAGCCAGACGTGGTGGTCAAGGCGTCGAAGAGCGATCTGTTCGTCGCCGTGGATCGAGCGGCCAACGGAGCCGGGCGGTCACTGGTCAAACGCCTGAAGCGCCTCCGCGGACATCGATAAGGCGCTGGGAGACTGGGCGCACCGTGTCTCTGTCGCCCACGTTCCTGCGTGGAGCCAAGACGCGGCTGACGCGTCACGACCTCGGCCGCTTTTCTGGCGAGTCGCTCCATGATCGACCTGGCGGAGCTGTTTGCGAAGCCGGGTGCCTCTCTCGCAAGGAGTTCTTCGAATCATGGGAGCTGGCCCGACGGGCCCGGCGCCTCTTCCGCGGCGGACGCGTGGTTGACCTCGCGGGTGGCCACGGACTGCTCGCCCACGTCATGCTCCTGCTCGATGACTCGTCGCCCTCGGCCCTGGTCGTCGACACCGCATTGCCATCGTCAACCCACACGCTCCACGAGGCGTTGGTGAAGGCGTGGCCGCGTCTGGACGGTCGTGTGGTCTTCTCGGATGAGCCGATCGAGTCGGTCGTACTCTGTGAACAGGATGTTGTCGTGTCGAGTCACGCCTGTGGCGCGCTGACCGACGTCGTGCTTGATCGCGCGGCGGCGGCGCGGGCACGGGTGGCTGTTTTGCCGTGCTGTCACGCTATCGCCACGTGCGACACTGGGCCGCTGTCGGGTTGGCTCGACCAGAGTCTGGCCATCGATGCCATGAGGGCAGTCCGGCTCCAGGCACGCGGCTATCGCGTATGGACTCAGACCATTCCCGGCAGCATCACGCCGAAGAACAGACTGTTGCTCGGTCAGCCGACGTAGCGCGGGCTGGGTCTCACGACCGCGATGGCTACTCAGTACCGCAGCGCCGTCACCGGCTGTACCCGCGTCGCTCTTCGAGCGGGAATCCAGCTGGCGGTCAACGTGGCCGTCAGGAGAACCGCCAACGCGGCGCTCGTGGTCACCGGATCAAATGGGGCAGCCTGGAACACGTAACTGTTCACGAGGAACGCCGCCCCTAGCGACAAGACGAGGCCGACGGTCAGTCCAATCGCGCTTGGCGCAACACCTTCCATGACGATGAGTGACACCACGTTCTTGGGCGTCGCACCCAGCGCCATGCGAATGCCGATTTCGCAGGTGCGCCTCGACACGATGTGGGCCTTGACGCCGTAGACGCCAATGGACGCCAGAATCAGGGCGACGGCACCAAACACACCGAAGATGGACGCGCCAAGTCGAACGATGGCGAGCATGAAATTGCGGTCGAGGAATTGCCCGCGAGTTTCTGTCCGGAGCACCGGCAGCGTACTATCCACGCTTTGAATCGCCTGTCGCAGCTGCGGCAGCTGAGGCAGCATCGCCGCCTCGTCGTCCGCAGTGGCCGCCGCCGTACGGATATGGAAGTGGATGTCTGAGCGAAAGTCCTGACTCAGTGGTGTGTAGATGTGTGCCCCTGGCGCGTCGTCGAGGAGCCCATGCTTGATCCCAGGAACGACGCCGACGACGGTGAGCACGACAGGCGGGTCGTCCTCCTCTCGCCCTCGGTATTGCAACTGCTGGCCCACCGGATTCTCGGCTCCGAACAATCGCCCAACCAGCACGTCGTCAATGATCGCGACATGGGTGGCCTCTGAGGAGAAGACCTCCGCTTCGGTGAAGTCCCGGTCTTGCAGCACGGACAACCCGAGTGCATCAAAATATTGTGTCCCGATTGACGTCGCAATCGAAGCCACGAGGTCCGTTCGTTCGCCTTCAGCGGCTCCTCCTCCCAGTTGCATGCTCGAAGTCGAGGTACTTGCACCGTCGACAGTTGCGCCGGGTTTCTGGACACTCTTGGACTCAGTGACTTCGCCGAACGGCATGATTGATCCAAAGCTGACGGCCGTGACGCCGGGCACTCTGCGCAGCGAGTCAGCCACACGCTGATACAGCAGTCGTGTTTCGTCCTGTGAACGGCCGGCCAGGCTCGCATCGGCGTTGATGATCAGACCACGTTCGAACGTGAAGCCCGGGTCCACGGTCGCTGTGTTCACCGCGCCCCGGACAAAGAGTGCGGCCACGGTGAGCAGCACCAGCGACAGCGCCAGTTGGCCCATCACCAGCACGTCCCGCATCGCAAACCGCGACCGCTTGCCCAACCCGCCCGCCTGCTCTTTCAGTTCAGGGATCACGTCTGTGCGGGCCACCCGGAGCGCCGGACCGAGGCTGAACACGATGGTGCTGATCATGCAGAACAGAATCGTGGCGGCGATGATGCGATAGTCGGGCGACACGTCAAACGCGACCGGGATCGGGAGCAGGGGCGAAATCGATGCCGTCATCAACTTCGTCGAGCTGGCAGCCAGCGCCAAGCCACCGATGCCGCCCAGTAGCGACAAGATGAAACCCTCGGTCATCATTTGTCGAACCATGCGCTGGCGACTGCTGCCGATGGCCAGTCGAATCGCAAATTCCTTGGCTCGGGCGCTGTTGCGCGCCAGCAACATGTTGGCCAGGTTGAGTGAGGCAATAAACATCACCACGAACGACATGCCCAACAGGACGACCGCCAATCGCCACAATTCCGCATCATCTTGAGGAGAGGTGTTGATGCTCATTCGTGACATCTTGGTGACGAGCAGCTCGCGGTCCTCGCGATCAGCGGGGTTGGCTTCTGCCATCTGGGTACCCATCGACTTGAGCAGCGGTGCCACCGACTCTGGAGTGGCTCCAGGGTTCAGCTGACCGGCGACAAACAGGTTGAAGCTCCTGGGGTCGCCGAGCTTGAGGGGTGCTCCATCGTTCAGAAAATCGCTCGCGAGGTTGTCGTACACGCCCGTCGGCAGGAACGCATCCGGCGTAATGGCGACCAGCGGCCCACCAAATCCTCGTGGTGCCACCCCGATCACGGTGAATACCCGATTGTTCAGCGTGATGCTCTGGCCGCCGATGTCAGACCCGCCTCCCAGGCGCTGCCACAGTGGGTAACTGGCGATGACGACCTGGATATCAGCCCCAGGGCGCTCCTCCTGAGCGGTAAACATGCGCCCCATCATGGAAGTGACACCGAACGTCTCGAAGAAGTCCCGCGTGCTGATGTCCACGAAGAGTCGACGAGTGGCGTCCCCTTCACGCATCCCCACCATCGTCAGGGTGTGGGCTGAGAGTGATGCAAAGACGTCTTTCCGGGTTCGAAGCTCCTCGAAGTCTTCGTAGGAAAAAGCTCGATATGCGTCGGTTTCCTTGGTGTTGCAGTCAAAGACACTGATGAGCTCGCCTTGGGGAGACCCCACTCTGGGCTTGAGCATCAGCGTGTTGACCAGCGTAAACACCGCCGAATTGGCGCCAATGCCCAGCGCCAGGACGATGGTGGCAATCGCCGTGAAGCCTCGATTTTTCCAGAGAAGCCTGAGCGAGAAGCGAACGTCACCAAGGAACGTAGACATGTCGGATAGAACGGTTCCGGACACCGTACAGTTCCGTCAGGATACGATTCACAACGTGGCCCACGCCGACACAAAGGTCATTCTGATCCACGGCAATGGCGGCGGCACGGCTGATGATGTCTGGCTGCCGTGGCTGGAACGAGAACTCATCGCACTCGGCCTTTCCGTCATCAACAAGACATTTCCGGACAACGTGAAAGCTCGGGCCCAGTTCTGGCTGCCACACCTTGATGCTCTGGGCGCCGATGAGCACACGATCGTGGTTGGCCACTCCTCAGGCGCGGTGGCGGCCTTGCGGTATGCGGAAACTCACCGACTGCTGGGATCGGTCCTTATCGGCGTCTGCCACACTGACCTGGGCGACGGTGGTGAGATCGCCAGTGGCTACTACCGGGAGCCGTGGCGTTGGGACCACATTCGCGAGAACCAGGAATGGATCGCCATCTACAACTCGACTGACGATCCGCACATTCCGATTTCTGAGCCCAGGTTTGTTGCCGCGCAGCTCCGATGTAGTTACTTCGAGTTCACTGACCGCGGTCATTTCGTGGATGACCGCGAGTTTCCTGAAGTGCTGCAGTACGTCCGTCGCAAACTGAGCCTCTGATCTAGGCGACGGTCGTCTCGCCAATGCCGTAATACGCGAGCACACGGCGCACGGTCAGCACAATCGGGATCGCGAACAGTGCGGCGAAGATGACGATGGGACGCGTCGGAACGGCGAGAAACTCAAGGCCGATCAGCAGGAAGAGAACGGCGTTGAGGATTTCGTCGATCATGCTCCAGAACGCATCCACATGCTCCCGTGTCCGCTCGCTCATCGCGAACTTTCTGCCAGGATTCCCGATTAGTAATCCCGCTGTGACGATGCCGATCGGGCCTGACACGCCGATCCAGAACGACGTGGCGTACAGGAACATCGCCAACGCGAGTGTGATCATGAGCTCAAGAGGATGGTCGTTGAGGCTCAGCAGCGCGCGGTAGCCGACGTACCCGAAGCACAACCCAAGAACCACTCCGCCACCAACTTCGCGAAGAAAGAAAATCGCGAGGCCGACACCCCCCATCGTGGCATGACCAGCTTCGGCCCCGGACGACCAACCGGCCGCGGCCAGCAGCGCAAAGAACACCACCACGCTGATGCCGTCATTGAAACGACTCGCCGGCAATCTGCGCTTCCAGCCTTTTGGGCGCCCGCAGCTCTTTCAACAGGCCCATAACGGCGACGGGATCGGTAGGCGAGACCAGCGCTCCAAAGACCAGACAGCCCATCAACGACACGGGAACGCCGACAATGCCAAACATCCACCACGATGCCCCACCGACGACGACCGCCGAGATGAGAACACCAACGGTGGAAAGCGCACCAATAGTCCACTTGTTCTTGAGAAGGCCGTCCAGATCGACTTGGAGTGCGCCAGCAAACAGCAAAAAACACAGCATGCCGTGCATCAGCGTTTGGTTAAAATCAATTTCGGCCAGGAACAGCGCCACATTCGCGCTCAAGCCGAGGCTGGGAAACGCAGCTTCGGCTGTGACCACCACCAGGGAACTGACAAGCGCCACCACCATGGTGCCACTCGTCACTGGCAGCTTCAGGAGCCGATGGTTGATGTATCCGGCGGCGGCGGCAATCGCGATCAGGATGGCGGCGACGTCAAATGAGTTCACTGCAGTGTTGTATCACCCTAGACTTGGCATCAGGCCCCATCTGAGGCTAAGGTAATTGTTCGCCCACATTTTTTCAGAGAGGTTTCTATGCGTTTGCGCCACAGTTTTACGTTCGTTGCTGCCCTTGCGCTTGTTGTTCCCACTGTTGTTCCGTCGCAGGCTCTGGCCCAGGACGCCTCCGTGGCGGTTGCCGGCGGCGGCATCACGGCGGCTGGCTGGACCGGAAAGGTCGATGCTGGCGAAGCCAAGGCCGGCCAGACGATCGACAATTCCAAGTTCGCCTCTGAGGGCGATACGATCCATGTCGTGACCGGTCCCGCAGCCAACTACTGGAAAGCTGACAACACGGCCACTGGCGATTACACGATCAAGGCCACGTTCACCGAGCCGAAGTTCCAGGGCTTGAACGGCCACGCACACCCATACGGCATCTTCATTGGCGGCAACGACCTTGGCACCGACACCCAGAGCCTCCTGTATTGCTCAGCCTACGGCAACGGCAACTTCATCGTCCGCGGGTTTGGTCCAGCGGCATTCGCGATGAACGGTCGCCGCGGCGGGGCGAATGATGCGGTCAACAAAGCAGCGGCCGTCGGCGAGCCTGTGACGCAGGAGATCGCCCTGTCGGTCACGGGCGACACGGTTGCGTGTGCCATTAACGGCACGGTCGTGGCCTCCTATTCCAAGGCCGAGCTGGTCGGCGAGGGCAAGCTCAAGTCCACCGACGGTCACTATGGCGTGCGCTTCGGCCACAACACCGAGGCCATCATCAAGGGCTTCGGCAAGCAGTAGACACATACGCGGTTGACGCGTCGGCGGGGATAATGGACCCATGGTTCAGGTTCGTCATATCCCGCCGACGCTGACGCCCGAAGACGCACGCAGAACCCTGCAAGACCTGTACGGGTTGCAAGGGCAGGTCGACACGCTTCCCAGCGAGCGTGATCAAAATTTCCGCGTCACGACGCCAGCGGGCGGCGTCTTCGTTCTGAAGATCTCTCACGCCGATGAAGTTCGAGGCGTGCTCGAACAACAGCATCGGGTCCTGGAACATCTCCGTACGCGCGTCGCCGAACTGGAGATTCCGCAGGTGGTTCCGGCCCTGTCTGGTGACCATCTCTGCACGATTTCACGCGGAACCACGGAGCACCTCGCGCGGGTGATGACGTTCGTGCCCGGACGCGTCTGGGCGCACGTCAAGCCCCACTCGGCACACTTGCTTCGCAGCCTTGGCCGCGGGTTAGCCCTGCTCGATCGTGCGCTCGCCAGCGCCCCAAGGGGCGACACACACAGTGATCTCAAGTGGGACCTCACGCGCGCGTCGTGGATTCGCGAGCATTTCGGCAGCCTGGATCCAAAGCGTCGACCCATGGTGGAACGCCTCCTCCAAACGTATGAGGCCGAAGCGCTTCCCTGGCTCGCGTCCCAGCCGTCACGCCTCCTCTATAACGACGCCAACGACTACAACGTCCTGGTGACCGGTGCCGTGCGCGTCTCGAGCTTCATCGACTTCGGCGACATGGTGCAGGGGCCACGCGTGTGCGAGCTCGCCATCGGGATCGCCTACGCCGTCATGGGATCGCCGGAGCCCGTCGCTGCCGCCGCCCACGTGGTGGCCGGCTATCACGATGTGCTGCCACTGACTGAGGACGAACTGTCAGTGCTGTACCCCCTGATTCGCGCGCGTCTCTGCGTGAGCGTGAGCAACTCCGCAATGCAGCGGACGATGGCACCCGGCAATGATTATTTGCAGATCAGCGAACGTCCGGCTTGGGCCCTGCTCGAGCAGCTCGAGGCCATCCACCCACGGTTCGCCCTCTACACGTTTCGCGCGGCCTGCGGGCGAGAACCGTGTCCTTCGTCTCCCAGCATTGTCGAGTGGCTGTCGCGGTCTGCTGTTGAGCACGGGCCCGTCGTTGACGTTGACTTCGAACGAGACGCCGTGGTGTTTGACGCCAGCGTTGGCACGCTGGAGTGCGGGACTCTGGGAGAGTGTCGGAGTGCCTCTGCGCTGTCACGCCTGATGGGCGAACGACTCATGGACGTGGGTGCTCGCGTTGGCATTGGGAAGTACAACGAGGCGCGACTGCTGTACGTCGGCGACAAGTTTGTCGTGCCCGGCCTCGACGGCCCGGAGCAACGAACCGTTCATCTTGGCATCGACCTGTTTACCGCGCCGGGAACCCAGGTGTTCGCGCCATGTGACGGCACTGTTCACAGCCTGGCAGACAACGCCGAAGCGCTCGACTATGGGCCAACGATTATCCTGGAGCACGCACCGACTGATGGGCCCGTGTTCTACACGCTGTACGGCCATCTTGGCCGAGCCTCGTTAGAGGGGTTGTCGCCGGGTCTACCCATTTCCCAGGGCCAACCGATTGCCACTATTGGCACGCCGGACGAAAACGGCGGCTGGCCGCCCCATCTGCATTTTCAGATCATCGCAGACATGCTGGATCGGGCTGGGGAGTTTCGGGGCGTGGCCGCCCCCAGTCGGCGGGCGGTCTGGAAGAGTCTGTGCCCCGATCCCAATCTGATTCTCAGGATTCCTGCGTCGAAGTTTCCCGCTGTCGAGTCCACGTCGGCAGAGATTACGACCTCGCGCCAGCAGCATCTTGGTGCAAATCTCAGTGTGGCGTACGTGCGTCCCCTCCACATCGTGCGGGGGTATCTGCAGCATTTGTACGATGCCGACGGTCGTCAGTACCTGGACGCCGTCAACAACGTTCCGCACGTCGGTCACTGTCACCCGGCGGTCGTCCGCGCCGGCCAGGCGCAGATGGCCGTGCTCAATACCAACACCAGATATCTGCACGAGAACATCACTCAGTACGCGACGCGACTGTGCGCACTGCTTCCCGAACCACTCCGTGTCTGCTTCTTCGTGAACTCGGGGAGCGAGGCCGGAGAGTTGGCGTTACGGCTCGCACGTGCCCACACGGGCAGCCACGCGACGGTGGTGCTCGATGGTGCGTACCACGGCAACACCGAAAGCATGGTGGCGATCAGTCCTTACAAGTACGACGGACCAGGTGGGGCTGGACAGGCCGACTTCATTCGCAAGGTCCCGATGCCCGATACCTATCGGGGACCTGACGCGCAGTACGCCGAGTACGTCCGGGCCGCGGCGGCTGACCTGATGGCTCACGGGTTGAATCGGCCGACCTTCATCGCCGAGTCGCTGATGGGGTCGAGCGGACAGATCGAGTTGCCGGACGGATTTCTCCGGGAGGCGTACGGCCACGTCCGCGCAGCGCGCGGCGTGTGCATCGCCGACGAAGTGCAAGTGGGTTTCGGCCGTGTCGGCTCCCACTTCTGGGGCTTCGAAACCCACGACGTCGTGCCGGACATCGTGGTGTTGGGCAAGCCAATGGGGAACGGCCATCCGATGGGCGCAGTCATCACGACGCCCGAGATCGCGGCGTCGTTCACCAATGGCATGGAGTACTTCAGTACCTTCGGTGGCAACCCGGTGTCGTGCGCCATCGGATTGGCCGTGTTGGATGTCATCGCTGACGAGTCGCTACAAGCGAATGCGCTGGACACGGGCGCGTATTTTCGCCTGGGCCTGGACAGCCTCGGGGTCCGGTATCCGTTGATTGGCGATGTCCGCGGTCGCGGCCTCTTCCTCGGTGTGGAGTGTGTGTGTGACCGCGAGAGTCTTGAGCCCGCTGCCCGGCAGACGACCTATGTCTGCAATCGTCTGAGAGACCGTGGTGTGCTCACGAGTGTGGATGGGCCCCTTCACAATGTACTGAAGATCAAACCGCCCATGGTCTTCACGACCACCGACGCCGACCGGTTTGTCGAGGCACTCGACGTGGTCCTTGGCGAAGACCTGGCGCAGCCGTAGCCCGACGGAGTCCTATTCCCAGCGAAACACTCTGGCAGACAACGCGGTGCACACCACGAAGACTGCCGCCAGTGCGGCGAGGTCCCAGATGTGCGCCAGCCACGGCTCGCCCAACCACGCTCCTCTGAGCAGCGACACGGCATACGTCAGTGGCAAAGCGTGTGCGATGGTTTGTACGGCGGGCGGCATGGATTGCAGTGGAACGAAGAGACCCGACAGGCCAAGCATGGGATAAAAGATGATCGCGCCAATGGGCTGCGCGAACCGCGCCGTTGGGACCAGGCTCGCGACAAGAAATCCAACCGACATGATGCTCACTGTGCTCAACAAGAGCGCAGTTGCAAAACTCAGCCACGGTGGGTCAAGGGCCACTGGATAAAAGCGGCGACCGGCGGCGGCCATCAGGATGAGCGTCAGCGCCGTGAACACGAGCTTGACCAGCACGTGAGCGGTCAGAATCGTGTGCGGTCGCAACGGCGTGGCTCTCAGCCGTTTCAGGATCCCGCTCTCGCGATAGATGGCGATAATCGTCACCAGCGACAGTACGGCACCAATCGCCATGAACACCGCAGCAAGGACTGGCAAGTCTTCACCGACAAACTCTCGGACGCGCGCATTGGAGTTAACACTGCCACCAAAACTCCTCCCGAGGACCACAAACAACAGGACCGGCATGCCGACCGTGCCCAAAAAGCCCAGCGGTTCGCGCATGAAAATTTTGATCTCAAGCCAGGTCAGGTTCAAGAGTCCACGAAACATCAGCTTGTTCCCCGAATCGAGTGGCCTGTGACTTTCAGAAACACATCCTCCAACGTCGGCACCATCGTCTGGAAATCTATGACTCGAATCTGGTGGTCGGCCAGGCACTGAATAACGCTGGTCATCAAGTCGTGTGCGTCGCCTCGAATCACAAGGGGCATCACGAGGGGATTGTCGACGGCGTCGCCCCTCGTGACCGTGACGCCTGGCAGTGTTCCCAGGTGTTCTTCTGCGCGGCTGTCTTCGGTTGTCAGCAGAACGCTTCGCTGCGGGCAGTGTCGTCGCACCAGGCCTGAAGGTGTGTCGATATCGATGATGCGCCCGCGGTCAATGATTGCGACCCGGTCGCAGAGCCGTTCGGCTTCTTCCATGAGATGCGTCGTCAGGAACACGGTCTTGCCGCGTGTGCGGATGCTGCGCACCAGGTCCCAGATGGCGTGGCGCGCCTGCGGGTCGAGTCCGGTCGTGAGCTCGTCGAGAAACACGACCTCTGGATCGTTGATGAGTGCCAGCGCAATAAACAACCGCTGCTTCTGGCCGCCCGAGAGCGTCATGAACCAGGCGTTCCGCTTTTCACTCAGTCCCAACTGCGCCAGAAGTTGATCGTGATTGACGACGCTCTTGTAGAGCGACGCCCAAAGTGAAATCGCTTCTCCCACTTTGATGCGCTTCTGGAGGTGTGCCTCCTGCAGTTGAACGCCGATGCGTTGCTGCAGCCGGTACTGATCTCTCGCCGGATCAAAACCAAGGACCTTCACGCGACCAGCGTCCGGCGTTCGAACGCCTTCCACACATTCCATGGTCGTGGTCTTGCCTGCGCCATTGGGTCCGATTAGGCCGAAAATCTCTCCGTCGTACACTTCAAACGACACGTCATCAACCGCCACGGTCGTGCCGTAGCGCTTGGAGAGGCCAGACACCTCAATGACGGCCGTCCTGGTCACAGCGTCATCTTTCTGACCCGGCTCCCGCGGCCGCGCGGCGGACCGCGCTGATGTCGGCCACGAAGACACTGCGGCCATGCGTGCCGATGACCAGTTCGCCGTCGCGTGGATGGACGACAAGGTCGTAGATTGGAATCGTCGGCAGGTTGCCACACAGGGCCTGCCAACTCTTGCCGCGGTCGGTCGAGGCGAATACGCCCGTGTCCGTCCCTACGTAGAGGATGTTCCGGTCTGACGGATCTTCACCGATGACGTTAATGGGTTCCGCGGGAAGGTTGCCGACCAGTGACGCCCAGGTGGTGCCGTAGTCGTGCGACACATAGAGATAGGCGTCGAATTCGTCGTAGCGATATCCCGTCATCGACACATACACCGTCGCCTCATCATGTTGTGATGCGGTGACGCGTGTGATCCACCGGTCAGCCAATCCCTCGCCGATCCGGGTCCACGTGTTTCCATCATCCCGCGTCACATGCAGATACCCGTCGTCGGCTCCGGCATAGAGCAGACCGGGCGTGAGTGGAGACTCGGAGACAGACGTGAGTGTGCCCCACGGCACGTTGCCTTGCTGGGCCGGGTTGCTCGTCAGGTCGGGACTCATCGCGGTCCAGGTGTCTCCGCGGTCGAGCGATTTGAAGAGCCGGTTCCCGCCGTAGTACATCGCCTGTGGTGTGTGCGTGGGGTCGGCAGAGAAGAAGAACGGCGTCATCCAGTTTGATCGCAGCGGAGCCTCGCCCTGTCCCGCACTGGGCCGGATGCCATCTGTCTTGCCTGTGGACATCCGCTTGCGGCGCAGGTCTCCCATCTGATGCTCGTAGTAGATCAGGTCGTGGTCGAGTGGATCTCGATAAGTAAAGTACGAGTCACCGCCGCCCCAGCGGTCGAGATAGACGTGCTGCCATTGGTCGCCCAGGTCATCCGCCAGTGTCTGTGCGGAACTTCCAAACAGCGCGGCGTCATCCTGGGTGCCGCCATAGATGTTATAGGGCGTGTCCATGTCGACCGACACGGCATAGAACTCACCGATGGGGATGTTGTTGAGATGCAGCCATGACTGGCCGCGGTCGTAGGTCAAATGCAGCCCGCCATCGTTACCCAACAGCATGTGGTCGCCGTTGTCGGGATCGATCCACAACTCGTGGTGGTCGAGATGCAGCACCTGTGAACCATGGGGCAGCAGGTGGACGAGCGTGCCCTCGATCTGTCGGTACGTGCGGCCTGCGTTCTCGGACACCATGAAGCGGTTGTTTGGCAGATAGATGATGTCTTCGTTGTCGGGCGCCACCTGAATCAAACAGAAGTCGTATCCGGCCGCAACGGGTTCTTCATTGACCTTGCGCCATGAGGCGCCGCGGTCATCAGAGCGATAGACCTCGCCGCCGATCCGGCCAGGATTGTTACCTCGCCCCGTTGGCGGAGTCGGCGTGTAGTTGTCAACCAGGGCGTATACCACTCTGGGATTGGACGGCGCGATCGCGAGACCAATGCGACCGACCACGCTGCCGGTCGGCAGGCCGCTGGTCACGGGTTGCCACGTGGCGCCGCCATCCAGGCTCTTGAAGAGGCCACTGCCGGGGCCGTTGGTCGTGTGGCCCCAGGCCTTGCGGGATCGTTCCCACATCGCGGCGTACAGGACGTTCGGGTCGCTCGGGTCCAGCACTACATCGATGGCGCCCGTGCGGTTATTGACGAAGAGCGTTCGCTGCCAGGTCGCACCGCCGTCAGTGGTGCGAAAGATGCCCCGCTCTTCGTTGTCGGAATAGAGATGGCCGACGGCTGCCACCCAGACGCGGTTGGGATCGGTCGGATGAATCACCACTTGTGCGATGTGGTGGGAATCGGTGAGGCCCATGTTCTTCCACGTCGCGCCCGCGTCGGTCGACTTGAAGACACCTGTGCCGGCGTAGGAACTGCGAGCCATCAGCACTTCGCCTGTACCGACCCAGACGACGTTTGGGTCTGACGGTGCGACGGCGATGTCGCCAATCGTGAACGTCGATTCCTTTTCAAAAATCGGCACCCACGTGGTCCCGTTGTTGATCGATTTCCACAAGTTCCCCGCGCCCGCGCCCGCGTAGATCGTAGAGGAATGCCCGGGCGCCACGGCAATGCCTTCGATCCGGCCACCTTGCAGGCGCGGACCGACGGCCCGCCACTCCAGGTCGGCAAATGGCGACGAACGCTCCATCTCCTGATGCCGGGAGAATGCTTGCAGCCGGGCTGTCGCCGACGTCGCTTGGACGGTCGGAGGTCTGACGGGACCGGTGCCCGGCTCCTGCTCTGCATCGACCACCAATCCATGCGACAGCAGAACAGCCGCGCACGCACACACACCCACTACTGAGAAGACTGACTTGTTCACCGGTGCATCCTACCGCACTCGCGCCGAGTGTTCTCTGCAGCCAACGTGGCGGGGCGGCTCGCTCACCACAGGGCCCTCAGCCTCTCAATCGCCCGTGGCTGTTCGACGAAGAACGGGCTGGTCGCGATCGTGATGAGCGCCGTCCCGGGCAACTGCGCGGCGATGAACCTTCTGGTGCGATCGAAGTCGACGTGCGACATCTCCGGTGCGAAGAAGTCGAGGTCGATGTCGAGAATCTTGTTGGTGTGCGAGACGAAGGCGAGATCCGAGAGTGCGGCGTCACCTGTCACCAATTGCGTCGGTCCGATGAGGCCGGCCGCCTGAGCCGGCACAATGAAGTTGCCGACGTTCAGTTCGAAGTTCGTGTACGCGAACGCATCGTCCAGTGTCGTGCCTTCATATGGGTGCTCGGGCACTCGCGTGTCCCGATGCTGATCGACGTGCACCAGCGTGGCTCCCGGTGCGAGACGGCCCTGCGCAATCGCTTCGCACCAGAAGTAGAAGACGTGATTGTGGTTGTCGACGACGACAGTGGGAATGTCCGCCACTTCTGTCCGCACCAGGTGTGCGAGGCCTAGACACGACCGCAGCGTGTCGTCGTCGTCGACATCCTCGAACACGATCTCCTTGCCTGGCATCACGTCATCGAACGTGCCAGCGATCAACGACGGGACCCACAACCTCGGTGCGGGTCCCCGCCGCTTGTACGACAGCGCGTTGTTGCCGACCGGTCCCTCAAGCCAGAACGGGTGGGAGTAGTCGGTGGGCATCGCTGGGTTGTCAGGCTACAGGATCTGCACAATGACCCGCCGGCGGCCGAACTCGAGCGCTTCCTCCTTCGAGGGCTTCCAGATGTCGAACCGGTCGTCGTACTTGGGGTGCAGTCGGTCCCAGCACGTGTAGGTGCGGGCGCCGATGAGGACCTGTGTGCCAAAAGGCAAACGGCGGGGACAGGCGACGACGCCGTCGAACACGCGACGGCCACTGGCTGTCAGGAACGGATCTCCCCAGGTTTCGTCAGGCGATGACGAGTAGGCCGTGACATCGGCATGGATACGGGACAGATCTGGCTCGAGCGCGATATCTCCGCGCTCAGGGCGGTGTGAGAGCAAGAGGAGACTGCATAACCCGACGACCGTCAGTGTCGCGACGATGGGCGGAATAATCGATCGTAAAGACATCGTTTCCATTCAACTCAATGAAGCTCACGCGAACGGCGCCGGTGGAACGGGCGCACCTTCGGCCCGGAGCAAAACGGCCCCAGACTGAGATTAGAAGCTGGCAGAA
>FLOH01000766.1_pt1 | contig 59034 bp, 43 predicted proteins | sample 756751 | NCBI WGS metagenome assembly FLOH01 (sample SAMEA4026879, study PRJEB14308) | marine metagenome | biome: coastal water; material: water | depth 74 m
AACTCTTAAGCATTTCATAGGATATAACCCGCACAATATTCGCATCTTTAATCAAATGCACCTCAGTGAACGCATGGCTTCCATTCTTGGGGATAATGAGAACCTGTCAAAGAAATACGTGCCTGATCTCTATGTGGATAATCCAACGATTACTAATCAATTTAAAAACTTCCTTACGAGTGATGCTGCCGTATTTGGATTGATCGGAGAAGGCGGAATTGGTAAGACAAATACTATGTGCGATTGGGCTATCAATAAAGCTGATGAAAACATTGTGTTATTCTATTTGGGTAGCGAAATCCACCCAGATATTCTTACCTCACTGCGTAATGAGTTCAATTGGATTTTCTCAGAAACACTTGAATCACAGCAAATAGTTAGTAGACTTTTGAATCTTCTTTCAGATGATCAGCAACTAATCATCTTCATCGATGCAATTGATGAATCGTACAGCGATTCTATTCAGCGTGAGCTAGATGATTTGGTCAGAAATATTAAGCAGTTCCGAAATGTGAAAGTGGTATTGAGCTGTAAAGCATCTGTCTGGCGTTTCTTTCTACTAAATCAGGGGAATCCCTCGATTATCCAACAAAATCTCTTCAGGGAGAAGGATAATAATGATGGAGATAAATTACCATCGATGATACCAGGTGTTTCCCTCACTCGAATAAGTTCAGAGCAGGTGCAAGTTCTGGATAAGAAATACAAGTCACTTTTTGGGTATACAGGCACCCTCAAAAATGAATTGGCCGATTTATGTAGACTACCGTTTATGATGAGAATAGTTGCAGAAGTATACTCAGGGAAAAAACTCCCAGACCATGCTATTGATATAGATCTCATGCAAAACTACCTGGAGTTAAAATATTCAAAAATGGATAGGGAGAAGGCAAGAAATACATTAATCGCAACAGTTGAAACTATGCTTGAGAATAGCATAGATAGTCGTCAGGGGATCAACGAACGTGAGTTAAGAAGAGCTCTTGGATTGAAGCCACATGAAGAGCTCACCCATGAAGTATTCGATCATTACATTTTAACTCGTCATACCACTCCAACAAATACCACCAACATCAATTTCTATTTCAGTAAGGTACGGGATTACCTTACAGCAATAGAACTATTTGGATTGCCTCAAAAAGATGGAGAGGAGTTCAGAACCGCGGTTAGGCAGTTGATGAGCAATTCTATTGGGCAGAGTGCACTTGGGTGGTATACCAAACACACAAATGACAATCAAAGAAAGATATTACTTGAACATCATTCCTCTCGAGCCCTGCTTTTCCTGGAAGAATACTCTCGGCTATTGAATATTCACTTCTCAAATCTATTACTCAGAGTTGAGCCATACACAGATGGTGAAATCGGAATAGTGATGGAAGAACCGAGTGAGGTTGGCCTCTTTGGATATAGTTTTCGTCAAGTAAAATCCGGTCAACGGATTGTAATGACTTCCGCAGAAACAAGGGAGGAATTGGATAGGGAGTACTATCGTCATGGAGGATTCTGGTGGAGAATGGACAGTGAAAATTTTATGAGTAATGAGCCAGAGGGTATAGCTTTCCAGGAACTGATGCGGAACCTTGACAATGCAATTTTAAGGGGTGGATTGAACGACCTTGACAGCACAATTCTAACCACTGAAATAGTTGTCGATCTTGTTAAAAACTTCCCAATTGAACTTGGCATTGAGCCAATCGGTGGTCAATCTCAGCTAGTGAAAATATCAGATCATCTTCCACTAGATTTTTCTGCCATTAAGAAAGCAATAAATTTTGAATATGCTAGACATCACGCCCGACAAACTGTGACGAAGGAGAAGTACGAAGCAGGTGATTTTAAAGTATCACCAATTGGTAGGACTAACTTGCATTTCTCTCAAAAGGACTTCGATCGTATCGAGGATGTACGGAAACAAATACATGCTGAAGATAGTAACCTTGCTTATCCTGCTTACATGCACAATTATCCACCATTTAACGTCCTTAAAGAAGCCATATTGTCTCTCGAATCAAAATCCATCATCATAAACGAACCATTTCTTGCCGAACACGATCTTGACCTTTCCAGCATTAATTTTGAGCTCGTGAAGGAGTCCGGGAATCAAAATAATACGTATGTAATGCGTGGTTTATGTTATTCAGAAGAACAACTCCTACAGTACATCTCGAACCTGTATTCCAAGTATCTTGATGCCTACGTTGAGATAATCGAGAGCAACTTCGGAAATGTGAGAAATCATTTCCCATTCTATGCTTCACTTCCGTGCCATTTACATATTGGAGTTAAGTCTAACCAATTAACTGAAACTGGAGTTCCTATCCAGGGTGTCTATTATTTTAACAAACCTGAGAATAAGGTAATTACAGCAATAAACGATGATGACAATTTTGCCATGCACCACATGAAACAAGGAGCAAAGGGCGCATTCGGAACATGGCTTCAGGGAATCTTGTCCACAGCTGACCACTTTCCCCTACAGGGTGATACGAGCCTGGGTTATGCTGGTGATGTATTCTTGGTTAGAAGTATGGTCTATAAAAAAATTAAGGACGAAATCGGGTATGTATATGGGGCAATCGACCCAAAGGCTGCACACGAATAGTGAACTGTGTCAAAATAGTGTCAAAGAATATGGCATGAGCTGTCGCGATTTGTCTTAATTCTCAAATTTGAAATAGAGAGCCCTTGAAAAGAAAAACCCCTACAGATAGCAGTCTGCAAGGGTTTTTTCAGTGTGGGCCCACAGGGACTTGAACCCCGAACCGACGGATTATGAGTCCGTCGCTCTAACCAATTGAGCTATGGGCCCTATTTATTCTCCAGAGATCTACAATCTCCCACATCAAAAATGCTGACTAAAATAGTCGGGGGCTAAAGCAGTTCCAACGACATTGTAAATCCAGATTCATGTTCCTTTCTTGTCACTGGCTACACACTTCTAAGCACACAGACTCTGGATATAATGCCTCAAAATGCAACTATGAAAGATATAAGGGGAGTTGTCGTCATTTTTGTCGCTCTTATATATACAAAAAGTCCCTTGTTCTGCCGAATAAGGGACTCCTCGCTGTCATTTTTCCATAGGTATTTTAGACCTAAACAGAAAGCGTGTCAAGCGTACGCTGGCATTATTTTAAATTATTTTAAGCATGACTATATAGCTGATTCTTCTTCTTTTAGGGTCTTTATACGCTTTAAAATGATACTGATGTCCGCACCCGTTTTTTCTGCATCCTTCAGTTCTTCCCTCAAGGCGTCAGCTTCACCCCGAATTTTCCAACGCTCAACGGTTTTCACACATTGGTGAGCATGGGCGATACTCTCCAGATCTGGTCGCGCCTCATTAATCAAACGCGTGATAAAGCGTCTCAATTCATCTGATTCAATCTCATCCAACAGGCGGGAATGGTTGATGGGCAATTCCTTGCGTAAACGACCCCGTAACAACTGAAATATCTCCACATAATGCATCTGGCGAATATCTTTATCGTCCACCGTTGAGGTCAGCCAATTCAAAAGACTCTCATCCTGACTTAAATGCAAACGCAATAATTCAAATTCAGCTTTCTCAGCCCCACTCTCTGGTCGGCGAAGATTAGCTGCCGGAGCTTTTTTGGACGCTGGCCGAATTTCTGGATTGTAATCAGATCTTCTGGCCCGTTGAGCCTGCTTTTTGAGCAAGCCCATGACTGCATCCTCTGGTACATGCATCTGATCTGCCAACTGACCTGCCAACATCCCCCGCAAAATCTCATTCTGCATCAGAGCCAGATCGGAAACAATGCCCTCCAGAAAAGCAGTACGGGTGACCGGTGAGTCCATTTTATCCTGATTTGAGCGAAGCACAAAAGTCATGAAATCCAGAGCAGTGTTCATCAATTTCTGAAAAGCTTTATGGTCTTGATTGTCAAAAAAACTGTCCGGGTCTTCAGCGGCAGATAAGCGAATGATACGGACATCAAGACCCTTATCCAAAAGGGTCAATCCAGCCTTTTGAGCAGCCTTCTGACCGGCCCCATCCCCATCATAACAGACCAGGACTTTGTCTGCAAAGCGTTTGATCAGACTGGCCTGTTCAGGGGTAAATGCCGTACCGGTTCCCGCAACAACATTCTGGAAGCCTTCCTGATAAAGCCGAATAAGATCCATATAGCCTTCAACCAGAATTGCGGTTCTGGTGCTGCGAATCTGTTCGCGGCTCTGATCCAGGCCAAACAGGGTACGGCCTTTATGGTAAATCGGGGTCTCTGGGCTGTTCATGTACTTGGCACCTTCAGCATCACCAAAGATTCTACCCCCAAAGGCTTGTACCTTACCGTTGATGTCCATAATCGGAAACATGATCCGGTTACGGAAGCGGTCATAATAACCACCGCCATTCTTGGGCATGAGTAGCCCGCTTTTGGTGAGAATGTCTTGAGAAAGACCGAGCTTCATCATATTCAAAGTCACTGTATCCCAGCGATCAGGAGCAAACCCAACGCGAAATGTTTTTAGGGATTCCTCAGTAACTCCCCGCTTGAGCAGATAGGTTTTTGCAGCTGATTGACTCGGTTCATCAAGCTCTTTTTGGAAAGCGCGACAGGCAATCTCATGCATATTGTAGATTGAAGCGTGATCGTCCTTTTTACGCGGTTCACCCTGTTCGGTCTCAACAATAATATTGGCTCTATCTGCCAGCAATTTTACTGAGGAAAGAAAATCAAGCCGCTCATGTTCCATGATGAAGTTGATCACATTGCCGCCAGCACCACAGCCGAAACAATGATAAATCTGTTTGTCTGCACTAACACTGAAAGAAGGTGTTTTTTCGTTGTGAAATGGACAGCGTCCAAAAAAATTTCGGCCGGATCGTTTGAGCTGGACATAGTCTGAAATCACTTCGACAATATCATTGGCTTCGCGGACTTGTTCGATGGTATGTTCAGGTATGAGGCTCATGTTTCCTGCGAGGAAGATAAGGCGCTGGGAATTGAATGCTAACTGAACTTGCTGCCCCCCTCTGTCAGGAGTACTTCCTGACAGCTCCCCCAGGGGAGACAAAATCTCGCATCTCAGTTGTTTTCGTTCAAAGCCTGTAAAATTATTAAGAGCACTTTTTCCACATTTTGAAACACTTCAGAATTCTTAAACCGCAGGATTCTGTACCCGTTGGCTTTTAATAAGTCTTCTCGTCGTTGATCATATTCTCTAACCTTTTGAGTATTGTGGATAGGTCCATCAAATTCAATTACCAGCTTTTCGGAATGACAATAAAAATCAACGATATTGTTAAGCAGGACGTGCTGGCGGCGAATTTTGTAGCCGTCTAGTTGCTTATTTCTTAGCAGTGACCACATCCTGGTTTCAGCAGGTGTTTGCTCTCTTCTTAATCTTCCACTTCTTTCGAGTAAGTGTTTTGGTCTTTTCATGTATTATTTCCCTCCTTTAGGAGGGTCAGACCGAAGGTCTGGGGTGTTAGGTAATGTGAAACCCACTTTTGTAGCAATTACTTCAATTGAACGAAGGTGACTCCTGCCCCGCCTTCATCCAGTCCGCCGAGGTGTTTTTCTTTAACGGCAGGATGTTTTTCCAGAACTTCATGAACGACCTTTTTGATAATTCCAGTACCCTTCCCATGGATGATCTGCATGATGGTTAAATTGTTCAATACCGCATGATCCAGAAATCGACTCAGTTCCTCTATGGCAGCTTCGGCGCGATAACCCCTTAAATCCAGTGAATAACCACTCCCACTTTTTTCCGTGGAATTGACAATAACAGTCGCTTGTGCGGCTTCCAATTTCTGGGCTGGTCCCTTCCCCAACCACTCCACGGGTATCCGCAACCTTTTCCCGTCTACTTCGACCAGAATTTTGCCTTTCACTGGGTCTTCGAGAATCACACCGGGTTGATCGAGGCTTAAAACCGTTACCTGCATCCCCTTGCGAATGTCTTCAGGCATCAGTTTTTCAAGTTTCAGGGGCTCTTCGCTAGCTTCAATTACCGCTTCCAGATGGGCTTCAACCTGGTCCAGTGTAGAGCGCACGGTTTTTATGTTTTCCTTACCGGCTTGTGACTCCCTGATCTGGCGAATGACTTTTTCCACGGTTTGACGCGCATCTGAAATAATTTGACCCGCCTGTTTGGCTGCCTGTCTGTCCGCTTTTCGCTCCGCTTTCTGCACCGATTCAAGCGCCGAGTCAATGCGCAGTTGTTTCATTTTTAGTTCGCGCTGCAAATCAGCGTTGTCTGATTTCAAACCAGAAAGGGAAAGACGTTCGGCTTCCAGCGAGCGGAGCAACTTTTCCATGCTATCCCGAGTCCAACCAACATATCCCCGGGCGACCTCAAGAATTTTTTCTGAAAGCCCAAGCCGTTTTGAAATTTCAAAACCGTAACTGCTTCCTGGAACACCAGCCTGAAAGCGATAGGTAGGTTTAAGACCGGATTGGTCAAATTCCATGGCGCCATTCATCACATTCACAGCTTCGTGGGCATACACTTTCAGATCACCCAGATGGGTCGTTGCCACCGTTTTCACACCTCTATCACTGAGGGTCTCCAAAATTGATCTTGCCAGAGCTGCACCTTCTGCAGGGTCCGTGCCAGTGCCCAATTCATCAAGCAGTACTAAACTGCGGGAGCTGGCGTTTTCTAAAATTTCAATAATGTTGGCCATATGGGCAGAGAAGGTGGACAGATCATCCACCAGTGATTGTTGATCACCGATGTCGGAAAAAAGTTTATCAACAAAAGGAATGATGCTGCCTTCAGCTGCTGGAACAGGAATCCCGGCATTGGCCATCAACGTCAACAAACCAATGGTTTTCAGAGCCACTGTCTTGCCGCCAGCATTTGGACCAGTGATGATCAGCGTCTTAATCTCATGACCCATCTCCAGCTCTAATGGAACAACCTTTCGCTGAAGGGCCAGGCGGGGATTTCGAGCAGTTTTCAACTTGAAGCTGCCATCTTCAGAAAGAATTGGAAGTGTACAGGCAAAGGTTTTTCCAAATTTTGCCAACGCCAGGTGAAAATCTAATAACTCCAACATTTCATAATTAATTCGGATGCTTGGGTGACGGTCATGCAATTTAGCGCTAAGCTCTCGGAGAATGCGTTGAATCTCCTGCTGTTCTTCGTTCTCAATCGTTTTTATCTCATTGTTGAGTTCAATGATTTCAAAGGGCTCGATAAAGGAAGTTGTGCCTGTGTTGGACATATCCTGGATTACGCCTTTGACCTTGTGCTTGTAGCTACTGATAACAGGTAAAACCAATCTGCCTGCTTTTATCCCAGCCTGGGTTTCATTCAGATAACCACTCTCGCCATATTTTCTGACAAGATCAGCCATCCTTGAGCGAACCAATCCGGCGGATTTCCGAATTTTTCGGCGCAAAGCGCCAAGTGTTTTGGACGCAGTGTCCAGCACTTCACCGTCTGGCCCAATGGTGTGGAGGACATCCTTTTCAATATCTTGCAGGGCTACGATTTTTTCAAAGGTCTGTGTCCAGACTGAGTCCTCCTGAGGCTGACTCTGCAGATAGGTTTTCTTTAGCTTGCGGCTCTGTTCAAGAACATTGTGGACGGCGATAAGATTATCGGGGTAGAGGGTAGAACCGCTCAACGCCAGTAGTCTTAATATTTCATGTAAATTTTCATAGTGGCTAATTTGAAAGTTGTTGCTGAAATCGATTAAGGTTTCGATTTCGGCGATGCGGTTGAAACGAAGGTTTATCTCAGAAAAATTATCTCCAGGATGAAGAACCTGGAATTGCTGACGGACACTTTCTCCTGACGCTTCATCGGCCAGCCATAAACGAACGTCATCAAATCCAAGATGTTCATAGCTGGGTGGATCCGTATTAGGGAGACTCATCGGTGGGTGCTTGGGTTGGATTAAGCCTTTCTGCTTCCATCATACTGATCAATGCATTCATATCACCGGTTTGAACTGCCTTTTCAATCATTTCCTTCTGAGACCCCGACAGAGACTCCATGGCTTTTTTAATCATGGGATTGTCCATGATATCTCCATCGTCGTTCAGCAAATCCATTGCCTCTGATGACACGCCAGCACCTTCGAGTGCTTTTTCCATCAATTGATTCTTCCCTTTGCCCATCATGGAGCCGACTGTGCTTTGCAGTTGGGTCAGCTCATCCTCAAGGGCAAAAATGGTCACCATATTGTCAGCAAAGACCTCTACAAAAGGATAGAGTTGTGACTCTTTCTGCCAGGACCCCCGCAGTTCGGCAGGAACCATGGCAAATGCCCAGACAAAGGCGGAAAGTATGAGGCCGGCCTTCACCGCGCCAAAAGTGATTCCACCAACCCGATCAACAATCCCAAGGTTCATGGTGGTAACAAGTTTTCGTAGGAGGAAAGCAACAAAGGTTATCGAATACATGGTTACCAGGAAGATTACAATAAAGCCAACCACTGTCTTGTAGGATTCCGGAATACTGATGAAGGGTTCCAGAAAGACAGTGCCATAATTGCCGTAGTTCATGGAAGCATACATGGCAGCGTAAACACCAATCATTTTTAACACACCATTGATCATTCCTTTTTTCAATCCGCTCAGGGACATAAAAATGATCAGGCCAATTCCAAATAGATCAAAACCAGTAGCCATTAGACTAATATCCCCTTAACGATTTCCTGTAAACGTTTTCCATCGGCCTTACCTGCAGCTGCTTTCATGAGGGGTCCCATAACCTTGCCAAAGTCCTGCATACTACTTGCACCTGTTTCGGCCAGCACCGCTTTCACCAGGGCTTCCATTTCAGAATCGGTCATCATCTGAGGTAAATATTTTTCCAAAAGCTCTAACTCAGCCGCTTCGATTTTAGCAAGCTCAGGTCGATTACCCTCCACATATAGATCGATAGCCTCTTTGCGTTGTTTGGCAGCAGTTTGTACCAATTTGATAAACTCAGGCTCAGTGAGAGTCTCACCTTTTTCGATCTCGCGCATTTTTATTCGAGACTTGAGATCACGAATGGTTCTTAAGCTGGTTTCATCTTTTGCCCGCATGGCAGCTTTTAATTGCTCGGTCAACGTTTCTTGGAAATCCAATTTATAACTCCTGTTATGAACAATCTTAAAAATTAAAAATAACCCAGAAATGCGTGTTTGTGGAACGTTTTTTATTGAATCGGCTGAGGATCGACCAGCACTCTGGTCCTTGATAAATATTAGTTAGGCGAGCGTGTTAACACACCTGAAGCTGGTCACGGCACATCAAAGACAGCTCTCAAGGCTGCCTCTGCATTTTGGATATGTTTTGTTTCAACGATTGCCGAGATGGATGAAATAGATGTTGAAATCGAAAGAATGTTGATGCCTTTAATTCCCAGGGCTCGAAAAAAGGTGGCCGCCAGACCACAACGTTCCTTAAAGTGAGGACCATAAACCGTAAGCAGGCAAACAGGTTCGATGATTTCCAGGCTAATATCTTCATGAAGTGCATTAATTGCATCGACAGCTTTAAGAAAATTCTCACCATCTTCCTTATGGAGAGTAACAGAAAGGTTGGCTTTACCTCTGCAGTCCATGTTCTCGCTGATAAAATTCACAGAATGCCCATAAAAGCAGAATTCTTCCAGAGCTGAACCACCCCAATCCGGTTCATCAGGCAAATTAAAGATCCGAATAAAGGTCAAGCCTTCATCGATAATGATTCCACCGATTGATTCTTTTTTCACTCACTTACTCCCAGAGGTAAATGCACAATAAATTTACTTCCCTGACCTTCCTCGCTTTCAACCTGAATATTGCCATCATGCAATTCCACCATGCGCATAACGATGGCCAATCCCAAACCAGTACCCTCAGATACCTGCTTTTTTGCTGCTGGAGTTCGATAGAATTCCTTAAAAATGTTTATCTGTTCAGATTTTGGTATGCCAGATCCGTTGTCTGATACGGCAATGACATAGCCTTCTCTTGTTTTTGAAACCTGTATTTGAATGGTCCCATTATTCTGGGTATAGCGGGTTGCGTTGGACAGCAGGTTGCTAAATATTTGTTTAAGTGCAATGACATCACCAAAAAATTCACAGGAATCAGGGGGTGCATCAAATAGCACAGTCTGTTTTTTGCGATCGGCATTGGGTTGCGCATCAGCAACGATGTCAGTGAGTAGCTCTTTAAGATCGAGGGTCTCAAATTTTTGTTGCTCCTGAAAATTGCCATAGGTGAGGTCAGCCAAATCCTTGAGCATTCCTATAGTTTCTGATGTACGACCGATGGCTCGTCGAAGCATATCTCGAACACGCGCATCAGCATGAGTCCCAAGAATATCTTCTACCACCATGAGCGTGGATTGGATCGTGGCAATAGGGGCTTTCATTTCATGACTGGCATATCGGAAAAAGGTGGTTTTGGTTTCGTTGATTTCCTGAAGCTTTTGGTTGACTATTTCCAATTTATTACGCACCCGGCGATGGCGCTCGGTTACGTTTTGAGCCAGATAGGCAGAAACAAGCATCGTAATCACAAAAATAAACCAAATGGCAATGACAATCCTTGAATCCTCTGAGAGGTGGATATCATGGAAGAAACAAATATGATTGAGATAGTTAGATTGTTCCAGCAGCAACAGACTTGAATACAGTGCTATGACCAATAATGAATAGAGATAGGAGAATCCTCCCGGGAAAATGATACTGGCCAGAATAATATGGAAAACATAAAAAAATGAGAGCGGGCTCTCTGCGCTCCCTGTAAGATAAATGAGTGCAGTAAGCATAAAAAGATCTACAACCATCTGCACATTGAGCAGGGTGACCAGCCTGGACATAGCCAACTTCTTTTTGACCGGGGTAGAGGCCCGATAAATCAGGTTACACACGACCAAACTGAGACCCACAATACTTATCCATTGAAGACTAGACCCTGGTCCTAGCTGGATGGTTGCTAGTAATATTACACCACCAAAAAGTCCCAGAATAGCATACCAGCGCAGGCGTATCAGCCATTTGTTACGCCTGAGCATGGAGGGTTTTGAGAAGGTTGGCGTATCTGGGAATAATGCCATAGCTTACCGTTTAATCTAGAGAATGTTACTGACTAGGCTTTTATGTGTTGATGCACCACATCGACCAGATTTTTCGGATTGACGGGTTTTTCCAGAAAAGCATCAACAGGTAGAAAATCTGCATCCTTACCGGGGTCAAACTGAAATCCAGTCTGATTGCCAACGGCAGTTAACATCACAATGGGCGTATCCTTGATTGCGCTGTCTTCGCGTATTTTATAAGCCACATGAAAACCTTCATCCATGGATGACATCATCACATCCAGGATGACAAGATCTGGAGTTTCAGCGCGGATTTTCTCCAGTCCCTTATCTCCATCCTGTGCGTCAATTACTTCGTATCCAGCTGCTTCCAGCGTGATTCGCATGGCTTCAACCAAATCAAAATCATCATCTATAATCAATACTTTTTTTGCCATTTTGTATTTTTCCTCCTCAGCGTGAACGCCAATCAAGATAAACTGGTCTGCAACTCAGTTTGTCAGTTGGAACAGTTCATCATTTATTTTTTCAATGGCTAAACTCATGGCCGCCTGGACAGAGCTCGAAAGTTTCCCATTAAATTGAATAGAATCCGGTTCAATACCAATGATTTTCAGATCAGTTGGAAGCATGTGCAAGGATTCTGCCATATCAAGTGTCTCAGCTAAACCCAGCCCATGGAGTGAAAGTGGATCGGTGTCCAAGATCAGCTTTCTTTCAAGTGGTCGAAAAGTGACCAGCGAGCCTGGTGCTTTTCCCATCCGACAGGCATCTACAAGCAGTACCTGCTCGCGACCTGCCAGATACTCAAGAATTCCTAAAGCATCGCTGCCGGCATCGATCAGCTCCAAACGGGGATCAGACAACTTCGAGAGCTCATCGATGAGTAGCGGACCCACTGCATCGTCACCACGGAGCCTGTTGCCAACACCGATAACTGTCAACACCTTCATCAGAATTATTCTATGAAATCTACTTCTAACATATGGACTGAACATGAGATACAGGGGTCATATGCCCGGACCAACATCTCAAGATTGAGTGTAATTTCCGCCTTTGTCTTGTCTATAATTTCAGGCACCAACTTCAGCATATCATCATCGATATTGGCCAGGTTTTGGCCAGTGGGAATAATACAATTCGCTTCGATGATATTGCCTTTATTATCATAGGTATAATCGTGAAAAAGAATTCCCCGGGGAACCTCAGTGGATCCTATCCCCCGACCATAACGGGTTGGAGATTGATTGGGTTTCTCATTTTTGAGACCATTCTCGATGAGCTTATCAATGATGCGAACGCTATCAAGAATACAATGAACCGCTTCAACCACCTGAGCAATGGTATTCATGTAGGGATTGAAGCAATTTGGCTTTAGACCCATGGCTGCGGCTGCAGCGTGCGCTTCTGGACCCAATTGAGCATGGTTGTTGTTCCAGCGAGCCAGGGCGCCTACAAAATAGGAACTTCGATTGAATTTGGCGTGTTTTGAGGTGCTGTGATTGACCACATATTCATTGGTTACTTCAAGATAATTTTGCACAGCTGTTGCTCCCGAATCTGAAGAGAAGATATCCCCTTCATAGAGCGCATATTCAGCTGGATGTTTTAACGAAATATATTCTGTCTCTCTTTCAAACTGAGGAATAGCTCCAGCAAGTGCCTTCATGGTTTCCACCGTTTCCAGACCATCAGGGAGGGCTTCCTCAAGCAATTTGCGTTTGATCTCCAGCAACTCTGCCTTTTCTGGTATCCTGGAAAATCCGCCGGGTACAGGTGTTATGGGATGCACGGCCCGACCAGAGACGATATCACCGATATCATTGGCCACGCGTTTCATCCGAAGGGCACGCAGAACCACGTCCTTATGGGTAGCAATGAGCGGAAAAACACTGCCGACCTTGAGGAAGTCTGGTGCTGCCAGAAAATAGGCATGCAAAACATTGGATTGGAGGGTGGCTCCATGAACCAGTAATTTTCTAAGAAGTCTGGTTTGCTCTGATATCTCCAGGCCGAGAGCAGCCTCCGTAGTCACCAGGGATGTCAGCTGATGACCCAATGAACAGATGCCACAAATTCTGGATGTAATGATGGCTGCTTCGTGGAAACTGCGACCCTTCATCATGGCCTCGAAAAAGCGAGGGGGCTCCACGATACTCAAGTGAGCCTTTTGCAGGACTCCAGCCTTCATGTTGACGATGATATTTCCATGACCTTCCACTCGGGTAAGGTGGTGGACTTTTATATCCAGGTCGCGACTCATAATTGAACCTCATTTGCATTGAAAAGCAGCATACGTTTTTTGGCCTCATCAAGACTGATCCCGTGATTGGTCATTAGATCCAACATGCCACTCAGGTTGGGATTATCCAGTATTCCACGGCAACCCGTACAAAATTGACCAAAGCCGGGACAGATTGCATCGCAACCACCGCGTGTGATGGGGCCAAGACAAACCATGCCCCGATTATAGAGACATTCATTTTCATTGAGTTTACACTCAACACAGACGGGTGAATTGTATTTTTGCGGTTGTTTCCCGAGGACCAACGCAATCAGTAGTTTTAAGAAATCCTGCTGAGTCATGGGGCAGCCCCGGACCTCATAGTCAACCTTGACAACAGCGGACACGGCCATGGCAGGTAGGGTGGCAAACAAATATTTGTCATCTCCATATACGGTTTCACGTACCTGATCAATGGGATGAAGATTTTTCATGGCATTGACACCGCCATTCACGGCGCAAGCGCCCAGGGCCACCAGAAAGGTCGATCTGCGACGGATGTCATGGATGCGTTCAACGCAGGAAGGCGAGGAAATTGAGCCCTCAATAAAGGCGATATCATAATGATCCGCTTTGTCATCCATGGCTTCTCTAAACTCAACAATATCCACATGTTTCAAAATATCGAGCAGATCATTTTCCAGATTGAGTTTGTTGAGCTGACAACCCTCGCAGCTGGTGAAATCGAAGAAAGCGACTTTTGGTTTCATCATAGTGCCTCCGCCAGGGGTTTGATGTCGGAATAATTAAAAACTGGACCATCCTGACAACAGTAAACACCATTGATTTGACAATGACCACATTTTCCCACACCACATTTCATACGACGCTCCAGGGACAGGTAAATCTGGTCATCAGGGAGTTGCTTGGATTTTAGGGACATTACCACGAATTTGTACATGACGGGGGGACCGGTTATCGCTGCGATGGTCGTACTGGTTTTTATATCCAGAGTGGGAATCAAGGTTGTGATCACACCAACATGACCTTTCCAACTGGCATCTCCTCTGTCCACTGTCATGTGCAACTCGACATCAGCTCTTGAAGTCCATTCAGCGAGTTCTTCCTGAAAAAGCAGCTCCGAGGGTGTTTTGGCACCATAGAGAATGATGAGTCTGCCAAAATCTTTTCGATTATCCAGAACATAGTTGATCAGTGATCGAAGCGGTACAAGGCCGATTCCGCCAGCAACGACAAGGATATCCTTCCCAAAAAGTTTTTCCATGGGATAGCCCTTGCCAAAGGGTCCCCGGATGCCCAGTAGATCGCCCTGTTTATATTTTTTAAGGACATTGGTCAGCGTACCAACCTGACGGATGCACAGTTCAAAACTGCTATGTTTGGAAGGTGAACTCGAGACTGAAATCGGCGCTTCCCCAATTCCAAAAGCCGATACTTCAACAAATTGTCCCGGTGAATGGCCAAGACTCTGCCCATTGGGCATTTCCAACTCGTACCATTTTTCCATATCCGTAATCTGTTTAGCCCCCGTTACCTTGCACATGGTTGGGAAATAGAGATCAAGCGCTTCGTGTGGTGCTACATCTTGTAATCGTTTCATGAGCCGCTCTCCTATACCCGTACACTGCGAGGGAGTTGAGCTTTTTCATCCTCACCAATGAGCTCGTTGACAATGTCCGGTAGTGAAATACCAGCAGGACAAAAGGCGGTACACCTTCCGCAGCCTACACACCAGGGCAGTCCCTCTTCGTCAGTTATGTATTTAAATTTTCGGAACAGGCGATGTCGGGTGCGATTAATGGTTTTTTCTCTGAAATTTTCACCCCCTGCCACCTCAGCGAAAGCGGCAAGCATACAGGAGTCCCAACTACGCTGACGCATCCCGTCTTCTGCTGTCACTGTTACTTCATCATTGACATCAAAACAGAAACAGGTTGGGCAGGTCAGGGTACAGGCGCCACAGCCCACACAGCGGGAGGCTACATCAGCCCAGATCGGGGAGTTGTAGGCATACTGGAATACGCGGGGCAGTCTATTGTAATGATAACGAATTTTTTTCTTGAAACTGCGCCCCTCAATCACCTCAGGGTTGGCTCTCTCAAGATACTCAAACCCATCCAGCAGAGCCGCACCGTTCTTAGAAAGGACGTACACTTGAAAATCACCCTCTATCTCATTCAAGAATAGATCAAAACCTTCCATTTCCTCGATGGTAATTCCAACACTTTCGGAAAAATGAAATTCATCAGGACGAAAAGAGATCCCAACAAAGCGTGAGCTTTGACGGCGCTTGAAGTAATTTGATTCAGCATTACCGGAAAGCATGCTGTGATCGAGACGCAGGATGGATTGCATTTCATAACTATGAACACCGAAAAATACCCGCGGTGAGATTTCAATCTCAACTGGAGTAAAACTGGCATCTTTTATTGAGAAATTCAGCATTGTTTCCACCGGTGGCAGGAACATCTTTTTTAGGGGTAACAGGGTGCGGTTGTAATCCAGAATTACCTGACTACTGTCTTTCACCACCTCAAACGTGTATGAAACTTCACCCTTGCTATGAGGCGCTACAACTTCACCAAAAGCTCCAAGATGATCTAAGAAAGCGGGGACATCAGACCGTAATAGAGAAAAGCACTCCATAATGGATTCCTTGTATATTTAATTGGTTGGCAATACTGACAGCGTTCATCGTAAGCTTACATTTGCAAAGCACATGCCAACATATCACTTTCCTAATAACAATTATTAATCTTATCATGCTTATTTGTCAGGGTCAGTAAAGCACTTTGTTAAAGGCTGATTTTGATCAATTCAGCACTTTGTAATAAGTTTACTTACACACTATGTGCGTTCTGGCATGTATTGTGGAAACATCTTTAGGAAGGGGCAGGATAGATCTAAGTGTTGTGGTTCTGTTTTTGAAGCCGAGCTTTTGAACTGGATGAAATGCAGGGCCTAGTTGAGCGAGATATAGTCCGTAGATTTTGGATCGATGCGCTTAAATAGCTCTATGGTTTCAATTTGATCATCAATATGCCAGAGAACACGATTAGCCCTGGCCCGGATAGAGTCCATTGCCAATAATGAATAATGCTCACCATTTTTAAGCGGCAACGTCTTAGCAACGAGGTTAACCAGTGCCACGAATGATTCCTGTTCCCTGAGAATTGGACTAAAATCCAGATCAATAGGAGCTTGTTCTACCAGATAGTTTAAGCGTAGCAGCAGGTCCTGGCGCTCATCTTTGAAATCATTTTCTCGATCAGATTCCGGTAGTTCTGTCATTTCTGCAACGCGATAGGGATTGTCCTTGACCATCTCACCAAAGCCTACCCGGTACAGACCTTCAAGCACAATGTTATAATGTCCATTCTCCAATTTCTCATAGGACTGTATACGACCCAGGCAGCCCACAGGCTGTATCCCGGGATTTCCATAGTAATCCTCTTCATATCCCGGTTTCAAGACACCCATGGCTAAGAGACCATCACCCTGGAGAACGCTTTCGATCATTTCAACATATCTGGGTTCAAAAATGTGGTAACTCGCTGTTATCTCTGGGAAAAGATTCACAGATGGAAGCGGAAAGATAGGAGCGTACATGGTTTCGTCTAATCGATCAATCGTCGAGATGTATGCCGGGAGGCGCTGCAATTTTTAAAACGGTCAATTGCTCATCACTCTCATTGATGATCCCCGAACTAACGCCCATTTCCACCAAGACTGACGTATTCCGGGTCAACACCAGAACCTCATCACCCACTTCAAATACACCCTCCCCTCTCAGAACAAAATAAATAAGATCTGAAATGGGTTCAACTCTTGGTGATAGGTATTGATGTGAATTCAAGAGCAACACATCCATTTGCATTTGGTCACTTTTGAACATTGAACTGACTCGAGCAGCTGCTTCCGAGAAGTGAGCTACTTGCTTTAGGTCTACTACTCTATTTTCCATTTGTCATCTCTATTACTTTATTAACGAGCTTTTCAATTCCAGTGGCAGCTTCACTGATGCGAACATCCAGCATGTAAGCCGGGGTCGAAACAATCCTGCGCTCTTCATCAACGACAAAGTCTTCCACTGGACAATTTACATGGATTCCACCCATTTCACTTATGGCTGCAGCCGTATCGGTGTCTGATCCAATGGTTAAGCTTGCATCAGCTCCATAAATATGTGGAATCAGGGTCGGAGAAATACACACGAAACCCATGGGTTTCCCAGTTGCTGCAAATGCTCTCGCAAACTGCAAAACATCTGTCTGAACAGTACTGTAAGCACCTTTTACGGCAAAATCGGACAAATTTTTTGCGGCACCATATCCACCAGGGAAAATAACTGCATCAAATTCATTAGGATTTGCTAAGGCAATATCGATTACATTGGTTCTGGCGATTCGAGCAGCTTCAACAAGTACATTTCGTCGCTCGCCTTCACTGACTTCACCGGTGAGGTGATTCACAACGTGCAGCTGTTCTATATCCGGCGCCAGGCACTGATAGCTGACACCTGCCCTATCCAGGCTAAGCATGGTGATCACACTTTCCTGAATTTCAGCACCATCCAAAAATCCCGATCCTGATAGGACGACAGCCACTTTAGTCATCATTTGCTCCCCTCGGTTTACCAGTCAAAGGCTGATGTATCAAAATCGTCGTCTCTCGTGGCTTCCGCCTGGGGTTGAATCCATATCTCTTCTCCCCTGATGGCAAGTGGATAGGAGGCCAGGGATGTCCAGCTGGGCTTGATACCTTTTCCTGTCGTTATATTATACTTCCAACCATGCAAGGGACAAGTAACACTGTCGCCTTGTCTTTCACATAGCTCAAGTTTGAAACCATTGTGCTTGCAAACACCAGAACGAGCGATAAAGCGATTGGATGTGTGAAAAATGGTGATTTCCATACCATTCAAATTCACATTCTTCGCACCGTCCTCTGGCACATCTGATGCTAAACAGGCAAACTTATATTCAATCTCTGGCATGGGGTTCCCATTTTCCGCTGGTAAGTTTTTCAGCCCAGAATAGCCCTACCATGGTTTTCGCATCGGTGATTTCCCCGCGCCGGAGCATTTCCATAGCAGTATTCAGGGGCATCTCAATGATTTCCAAAAACTCATCTTCATCGCGATCAATCTGTTTCAGTTTTAAATCTCTGGCTGCAAAGACGGCCATTTTTTCATCGGCATAGCCAATGGCTGGATAAAGGTGACTGAGAAAGATCCATGTGTCCGCCGCATAACCTGTTTCCTCTAGCAGCTCTCGCTTACCTGTTGTAAGAAAATCCTCGCCGGGATCGGTTTTTCCGGCTGGCAATTCATAAAAGATTTGATCTGGGTAGTAGCGATACTGCCGCTCCATGATCAGTGTCTGCTCATCTAAAAAGGGAACAATCACTACGGCACCGGGGTGATGGATGCCTTCCCTGAGGCTGTGCTTACCATTTGGCAGTTCAACCTGGTCGCGGGTCACATGGAGGAGCTTCCCCTTGAACACGGTTTCAGAGCTGATTTTAGTTTCGCGAAGATCTTTGGTATTCATAAGGCTTAAATCATAGAATGATGTGAGGTGAAATGCAAGCATGATCACAAGAATCTAATCGTGAGATAAAATAATCTCATGAATCGGGGGCATTGTGTTGGGCTAAAGCCCAATCATACCTTACGCTTTCCAACCCCCGTCCTGAAGGACGGGGTAATTGTCCCGCAGCGCACTCATTTTCGGTTGCCGAGCCGGCTTTAAATGGTCTGCAAAGAGACCCCTCAATTTGCCCAGGCTTTCAAACCCCCACCTTGAAGGACGGGGTTATTGATTCGTACGCTTCAAAAAATATTTTGGGGTGGATTACAATTGATAAACGCTAAGGGCCACCGATCCAAAACAACCATAGCCCCCACTTACTGTGGAACCATCAGGATGGTAGGTGTTGGGGATAAAGGAAATGGGACTATTTCCATAGCGGGTCAAATTTTCATCCAGGGCTGCAATCATAAGGAACAATGGAATGCCCATCCCTGGGTCATAGTTCCAATCAACGTCAATTATATCACCATTTGATGGCTTGACAACCTTTTCCGCAGTACTTTCTGCAAAAATAAGATAGAGCTTGTATTGAAAAGCACTGGCATGATGTTGGAACTGGAAGGCAATAGAGCTCCCAGTCAATGAAAGTGTGTTCGCATTCAGAGCAACCTTTTCAGGGATAATCGTCGTGCCAGTCAAAGTGGGAAAGCCGGGAGCCATGATTTCCAGATCATAGCCTTCACCAGCCCGAACAGTCATGCTTGAATCCCGATAGTTACCGCTATCTGTGGAGTCGTCTTCAGCTATAAACAAATATTCAACCCCCGTTTCAGCTGAGACCACTCTGACAAAATCAACTGGAGGGGAAAAATTCTCAATAGAATCAGAATATATCTCTTCTGTAGTCAACGCCCGGTTGATATTTATAAAGGAAGACCCGCTCAGATCGTCCGCCCGGAGTACACCGAGAATATTCAGACCAGGTTCAAATTCTGTCTCAACTATTGTTGTGGGCATGGGACCGGGCTGGTGGGGTAAATCACAGGAGATCAACATAAGTGCCATGGTAAGACATCTGAACACCATAGCCACCCCGTTAGGAAGTTCAAATTTATTATCCCTGGTACTTTGCTGAAACCATGAGATCTGTTCAGTGAGACGACTTCGGGATACCGGTTTCATAAACCCCCTTTCTAAAGAGATGTTATGCTGATCCCTGTCGAAGTATGACTCCCCCAGTTCAGGGATAGTCGTTTTCAGGGTAGTCTTTATCAAGTCCATAAAATTTCCACCTAGAACTGTAAACTATATCCAAATGAGATTGACGGCACAAACTCCGCACCAAACCCGTAATACCCATAATTCGGTATATAAAAATAGTAGATCGGGTTACGGTGGAGGAAGAGCAGATTTCGCAGGGTCATCGTCATATATGCATCAACGCCCCCCAAGTATTCAGCCAGATTGTAGCCAAAACCAGAACGTAACTTTTTCTTCCAGCCAATATCCCAGCTCAGTCTGGCAGGATAACGCACATTATTTCGTTCAGGTGTGAGATAGGTTGCGAACGCGCCCAGGGAATTGGTCAATGGGTCATAGCTGGAATGCATACGCATCCCGGTCTCCCAGGTTCGGGGAAAGCCAGATGTGATTTGCAGGGTTGTACTGGCGACGATATCAGGAGTCAACTTAAATAGCAGAATTGACTTGAGATTATGAGGTTGGTCCGCATCAAACAAACTCCGCTGACCTGCCAGAATGGATGGATACTGGCGAAAGCCCCTGGAATAGTTATAGCCCAACCAACCAGAAATACGGCCAAACTCGCCTTTCAGCAACATTTCAAAACCATAAGACTCCCCAGCCCCCCCTTCAATGAGCGCGGAACGTTCACCAGCAGTGACTGTATTGCTGTAGGTTGCCCTGTAGAGCTGCATTAAATCTTTATAATATCCACTTATTTCATAGTCAACATCTCCAAACAAGGGTCCTGAGAGACCCAGGATATAATGGATCGAATGGAGGGGTGGACGGTCTTCCAATGATTGATAATAATCCAGAAATTGGACAAATTCATCACCCTTGGAATCCATGGTTGTGAGGTATTGATAATATTTTCCATAGGCTGCTTTGAATTGATGTCCCCCGGGAATGGAAAGACTTGCCGACGCTCGCGGTTCCAGCTGCCAATCACCCTGGGCCAATGATCTGGAGCTCCGCAGGCCAAACTTGAGTTGCAAGGGTCCCAGCTCAATTTTATCCTGAAGAAATATAGCCTGAAATTGTGTACCTGATTCATCGGGTTTAGCGGGAGCATCGAAACGGCCGACTTCATTGGCAAAATTCAAATCGTTTAGCTCTGCTCCTACCTTGACCGTTTGATTCCAGAATGCGTACCATGTCAGATTGGTTTTCACTGTGTTTTCTGAGATCGTATTCTCGATGTGAGTTTTGTAATCCAGGGTGGCAAGATTCTCGCCTGCAGTGTCCGAAATTGAGTAGTTGAAGTAAGTCAGGTTGTCCACACTTGAGGCTGAGTGATACACTTGACCTTCTAAAGTAAGGTTCGGAAGTAATACTGAGTTGAATTTTACACCCAACGCCTGATTGGTGGTGTTGGTTACAAAGCCTTCTCCAAATGAATCAAAGAGATCCTCCGGAAAGAACAGCATGAGATTGTCCACACTGTAATCAATATAATCGCGGGCAAAAAAGCCTGAAAACCTCAGCCGGGTCCTCCCCAGCAACACCTGGTAGGCCGCATTGTAATCCATGACCAGGTTTGGTGTGCCCATCATGACCCGCAACATTAAATCTGTGAACATGCGACCAGAGAGCATGGCGGTTCCACGTTCCCCTGCAGGAAATTCGATGGCACCACTGATCCCGGAGATTGAGGGGCGGAATTCACCATGGACTTCAGAATTGTGACCCTCACGCGTCGCTATATTCATAATAGAGGCATTGCGACCGCCGTATTCAGCGTCAAAGCCACCTACCAACATCTCTACATTTTTGATGGAATATGGATTAAAGATGGCACTGGAGCCCATAAAGTGTTGAGGATTGTAAATCGTCATCCCATCCATCTGAACCAGGTTCTCTCCCGGATCACTGCCCCTGACATAATATTGGGGTGACATGGGGTCAGAGGTGGTCACACTGGGTGAGAATTTGATCAGGTTAAACACATCCTTATTGAGTTGAGGAATTTCGGTGAGGATGATTGGATCGACCTGGAGACTTGAAATGTCCATGTCCTCAATGATACTGGAGCGTTGCCCCACGACTTCCACCGCTTTTGTATCAAGAGCGTGGGGTTTCAAAACCAGGGTGGAAATAAACAGGTTCTGGCTCCCCAGGACCAGGTCAATTGTCGTGTCCTTGTAGGCGATGTGTGAAAGGGTGAGTTTCACTAACCCCTCCCCTGCGTTTCGGAGAACAAAAAAGCCTTCCAGGTCTGTGGCTGCACCTCTGCCACTTGCCTGGATAAAGACATTGACACCAATGATGCTCTCACCGCTTTGAGCATCATGAACAAACCCAGAGATATCTCCGGCGTTCAAGCTTGTACCTGCCAGCATGAATATAAGCAGCTGTATCTTCAGAAACTGCTTCATCATGGCAGTAATACACCCGCACTGAGAAGCAAGCCGAGCTCAAATTGGGGAATGACATCAGGGAGGATATTATAGCCAGTATACAGACCAAATCCACCAAAGAGGCCTTTGTGGTAAGTCGGACGGTATTCTAAACTGGCCTGTCCGGAGACATTCACATAGAGCAGATTCTGATACGCGAGGTGATCAAAATGTCCGCCCTCGAAATTATTAAATCCAAAGCGAAAGGTTGATGACGTTTTTGCGATCCAATCAGGAGATAACCTGCGATACCACTGTTGATCCTTTCCTCCAATGGCAATGGATTCATGAATGTCAGATTTTCGATAGAACAATCCCGGCGAACCTCTTTTCCAGGAAGATTTTTGATCCGGTGGGAAATCCAGGGTGAAGTGGACATTGACAGCATAGCCATCTTTAAAGAAAATGAATTCAGACCAGGACATGAGCTGTCGACGATACAAATGGGGATAGAATTCAGAATTGAAATCGCCTTTGACCAGGGCTTCTGACTGTTGTTTCATAAGCTCCTGGACAAAGCGACTCAAGTAGGCAGCCTGCTCCTCTTTTTTCTCTTTTTTGAGACGGATTTCCCAGAGCCAATCATTTAGAGGTGCTCCACTCGTATCGTGGTAGGTCGTATAGGCATTCAGACAGAGACCCTTATCCAAAACCGGCGAAGCGTCCCACCAGAGTATCAGCTTTGAAATGTGGAGGGTGCCTGTCAATTTCAGGGAATCTGACACGAAACGCGCCTGGAACAAGTCTGCAAGGCTTTGATTCAAGGCCAGGTATTGATCCACAGGGATATATTTGTATTTTTTGGTCTGACTAATTCCCAGTATATCACCCTGAAGATCTCTTGAGTCTACTACTTTCACAGCGGTTACTTTTCCAATAGTGGTGGAGTCAATGGGAATTTGAATATTCAGCGTATCTGAAATAAAAGTATTCATATCAGGCAGTTTGAACTTTTGAGCAAGGTGGTTTTGTGGAAAAACGAAACTAATGAATGTTACGAAGGCTGCGACATTTATCAGAAACCGTCTCGGCATACTGGGAAGATCTCTATTAGCCAAGCAAACCGGGGAAGTTTTTAATCATGATCGCAATAACACCTGACACAATAAATTGAACCGCCATGGTTACCACCAGGAGACCCATTATTCGTGAAATGATACGCAGGGCGGTTTTCCCAAATCGGTTGACCATAATATGTGAATACTTTAAAACATAGTAGGTGATTAGACCGGCAAACAGAATCGAAAAGACCAGAATGGCAATTTCGGTGTTTTGGGTGGCAGTAGAACGAAACACCATGATTGTGGCAATACTTCCAGGACCACTTAGCACCGGAATACCCATGGGAATAATAGAAATATCCTCCCTGTCAGCTACTTCTGCCCTTTCCTTCTCAGTAATTTTTGACTGATGATGCTGACCACGGATCATACTCATTCCCATACCGAAGAGCAGAATCCCGCCGGCGATGCGGAAGGCATTCAAAGTAATGTTGAACATCTCGAAGATCAGATGACCGAGAAACATAAACGCCAGCAAAGTCACAATGACAGTGAGTGCAGCTCGTCTTGATTTAATTATAAGTTCGTTTCGATCTTCACCCAGTGTGAGAGAAACAAAGATTAAGGCTCCACCAAAGGGATTCAAAATTACGATTACCGCAGGCAGTACTTCAATGATATAGCTGAGTATTTCCATTAGTGGAGCTTGCCGCCTATGGTTTGAAACAGGAGTTGGGAATCATCTGACATGATTCCCCTGATCATGGGATCTTCGGAGAAAGTAATCATATTAGCAGGCTTATTGACAACCCACACGTGCATGGGAATATGTTTTACCCGCGACCAGAACCTGACACCTTGATTCACATTTTCTTCAAAGGGATGAAATATGTCAGGGTGGGACAAATGGACGCCCAGAGGATGCCTCAGGGAAAAAAGACTGGGGTTATACCATAACAAGGCTGTGAAAATGCTGGGGTCAGAAAGTTTCACCCGCCAGATATTCAACGGATTGAAGGAAGATAGGATCACCCGGTTACGAAGCTTGTTTTTATGAATAAATCTGACCAATTCCAATTCTGTACGTTGATCTGAGAAGAAGGAAAAGTTTTTTATCTCGAAATTGAAAACAATATCCTCAGGTAAGGCTTCCACGACTGCCTGCAAGGTGGGTATCTGTTCCTGTCGATCCGGCCATAAATGAGCAGCATTGAGCGCTTGAAGCTCTGAAAGTGTATGATCAACCACACGACCACTTCCATTGGTCGTTCGTTCAAGTGTGCCATCATGAAAGACAACCAGATGTCCATCTCTGCTTCGATGCACATCCAACTCAATAGCGTTGCAGCCATTGGTAATCGCCCGTTGAAAAGATACGATTGTATTCTCTGGCTCATGAAGTGGACTTCCCCGATGCCCGAATAAAAGGAAGGGGTGATTTTTGTATATTACTGAAGTATCGAGGGGTTTCCAGATAAAGAAATGGTAGAGCAGAACCGCCAGAATTGAGAGTATGAGCAAGAGAACAAACATGTGTGCAAATTACTGTGGAATTATTCCATCACAAGGATTGGGAGTCCAACCGGAAGGAGTTTTTATGCTTCCCCGGCGAGGAAAATTATCCTCACCGGGGTCGTTAAGAAACGAATATCCCCATTAAGGATTCATCATCAATTTTTTGTAGCCAGCGTTTTTGATAGTTTCTTCGTCAATCGGCATGTCCCGGTACTGACCGGTATTAAACATTTCCGCTTGATCTGCATAGTGGTCAGAGCGTGGATTCCCTGATTGGCCAGTGGGCAGAACGCTCAAGGCACCCTTTTGGAAATTCGCAAAATCATAAATGTGACGTACGGATGGGCCGAGAACCACATCGTAGGGATCATACATGCGATACTCCATATTGTTCACAGTCGTTCCTGATCCAGCAGCAGGGAAGGGGCCAACATTCAGATTCAAAAGCCAATCCAGTACTTTCACCTGAGCCATGGGGTGCTTATGGGTCAGGGTATGCATCTCCGCCCAGATCCAATCCTCAGTGTTTTCACCAAACAGCGCTTCCAGTTCTGAAACGGCCTCCTTCAAGGAACGTTCTGCAATGAGAGCTGCTGTTTCAGTCAGGTCTGGGGTAGAGACATCATCAAACCAGGAGGAACCGGGTATCTGCTCCAATAAAAAGATAGCATTGCGGATGCTGATATTGGCCAGTTTGAAGAAACCATCTTTGAATTCTGGACCGATGAGGTCCATTTCATCTCCGTAGAGGTTGTAGGCGAATTTAACCCAAAGTGTATTAAAAACGGCTGCTGCCAGCGAGCTCTTTCCCTGGATATAGTCCCACTCTTTTAAGGATTCATAGGCTGCCTTCATATTAGGACTGCTAAAATCGGCAGTTTTGAGCAATTCTACGAAAAGAGGGGCCAGATCACGGGCATGATCAGACAGAATATCCAGCTGAATGTTTTTCATGTCTTCAACATCATAGAGTTTGTCCGGTGTACGAAGGAGTTCGTTAATCCGATTCGCCCGAGCAGGTGGCTCCCAGTATGCACTGATGTAATATGGAAATTCATCGCCAATGGTTTTATTGTTGGCCGTGGCGATATAACCCTGGTCTGGATTGTATTGAAACGGCATTTCTTCAAAAGGTACAAAGCCCTGCCAATCCCATTGAGGATCATCGCCGGGTAGTGGAACCAGCCCTGTTCCTGGCGCTCTCAGGGGCAGAGCAACAGCGGGACGCCAACCAATATTCCCTTCCACGTCAGCATAAATCATATTCTGACCCGGGATCCAGAAATTTGCTACAGCGTCTGAAAATTCATCCCAGTTGGAGGCTGTATTCAGACCGATAAATGCTTCCACTTCGTTGGTGAGATAATTTCCGACCCAGGACATGGAAATGGGCGGAGAGTCGTTGGCAGCCAGAATCTGGTGAACATCATTGATGATGGGACCATGATGGGTTTCACGAACGATAAATGTCACTGGCTCTTCACCCTTCACATCAATGATCTCCTCATGGATGATCATATCCTGCCACTCACCATCATAAAAATATTGATCAGGATGGTCAGCGTCAGTTACTTCAGTATAAAAATCGGTGTCGTCTACCATGACATTGGTGAAACCCCAGGCATAGTGCTGATTTTGACCCAGGACTACCAACGGAATACCAGCCAGAGTTACCCCAGATACATCAAAGCGACCACCTACCAGATGCATTTCATACCAGACTGGCGGCTGGGAATAACCAAGGTGGGGATCATTGCTCAAAAGGGGATATCCACTTGTGGTCATGGATCCACTAAGGACCCAACTATTACTTCCAATATGGGAGCCAATGGCTCCTGTGATTTGACGAATTCTTTTTTCGCTCTTGAACATAGATTCAGCAGCTTCGCTGAAGTTTTTCGGGATTTGAGGCACAATGTATGGTTTGGTGTCAGGATAGACGGGGTAAAGTTCGCGGGCTTTTTCATCTCCCAGTTTTTCCAAAACCCCACCAAAAATGACTTCAGGCATCCACGCCAGGCAAAGATCGTGACCCATGAGACGGGCATAGCCTAGCATATGTTCCAGCTTCCAGTGCAGCGGTTCATAACCAGCGATTTTGAATTCTACGGGTAAATCTTCTGCGTGTTCATCGATATAGCTGTTGATCCCGGCCAAACCACGTTCCAGAATCCTGCGGGTGTCTGGTTCCAGTTTAGTAACTAGATTTTTTGCGATGCGATGAAAACCCCAGACCCGCAGATATTTATCGTCTTCGATGAGGTCTGGGCCAAGGACCTCGGACAGTCTGCCTTCAACAGCCCTGGCAATAACATCCATCTTGTACAGCCGCTCTGAGGCTTGCAAATATCCGGCAGCAAAGAACAGGTCATCCTCGTTTTCAGCATAGACATGGGGAACGCCATAATTATCTGTATAAATAGTGACAGGAGCCGATAGCTGGGGCATATCCAGAGTGCCTTCATGAATGGCCAGAGGACCTTTCAAAAACACCAGTTTTAACCATGCAAAAATAATGATCACCAACACGACAATGATAACCAGTGCCCACCGCAGCTTATTCATGTCCCAATCTCCTGATTTTATTAGGGCAGAAATGTAGCCTTTTAGGTAGGATTATCCATGAATATTCAACCTTTTTCGACTTGAATTGGAACCTCTCTAAAATAAAGCCTTTCCAGTCCCTGATTCGCACAGATCCTCACGGATTGGTGTTTTACCTTTTCGTGTTTGGACTTCATCTCTTGGTAATAATCGGTAATTATAGAACGCCTCCTTGGGAGAGGGTGGATTGAGATTCCACTGAAATGAGCGCAAAGAAATATTTTTCTTGGGAATGAAGTGTGAATATCAGCGCTGCTTCCACAGCGATGTTCTAAAAAGACTTTTTAATTTTTATTGAGCCGTCGAAGACTCAGACTGTTTCTGTCAACAACCGAACATAGAAGAATGATTATTGCTTGGTACCCGCTGCATGAGATTGTCCTGATGCAAAATTATTGGCATTTCAATTAAATCGAAAAAATTAAGATAACTCAGGGCGAGGCTCAGAGAGGAAATATAGACATAGACTAACGCAGCTGATTGAAATCTAGAAATGGAATAATCTTTCTAAAAGGCACGAAATTATAGGCTCACAAGCTACAATTTCAAACCGCGATGATGCAACATTGACTGGATTGGGATTATTCGAATAGGCTCTGAAGCTTCGAGGGATTGCTTATCACCGCGCTGGATTTAGGTGAGATAATTATCTTTAATTTTGAAAAAGTACTCACGGGCTGCTGCGTATTCATTTGGGATTTCACCATCAAGAATGGCTTCCTCAATGGCCAACTTAATTTTACCCACAACGGGGCCCGGTTTTATACCCAGAAGCTCAATAATCTCGTCTCCTCTCAAAGGGGATTGGAATGCTCGCATAGCGTCCTTCGCGACGACTTCTTCGATTCGATCCATCACACGATCAAAATTTCCGTAATATTGTTTTACCCTTCTTGAGTCTTTGGAAGTAACATCAGCGCGAACCAATATCATCAGGTCTGCCAGATTTTCTCCTGCTTCCACAATCAAGCGGCGGATGCCTGAATCAGAAACCTCTTCCTGGGCCAGGGCGATTGGGCGCAAATGTAGCCGGGTCATGCGTTTCAGATAGGCTGTAAGTCTCCTTGAGAGTCGCATGCGCTTACCAATGTCATTGAGCATTTTGCGACCGAGTTCTTCATGACCATGATAACTCCACCCGGTACCATTAATAAATTTTTTGGTGGCTGGTTTTCCAATATCATGAACGAGGGCTGCAAAGCGAATCTCCATCTTTTCTGATCGCTCGGCGGCATTGTCCACAACCTTCAAAGTATGATGGAAAACATCCTTGTGCCTCTGGCCATCTCGATCCTCAACGCCTCCCAGGACAGCTATCTCAGGGAGGACAAGGGGCAATAAGCCAGCTTCCTGCATCACATAGAACCCAATGGATGGCACCCTCGCTTTGAGTGTTTTCACAATCTCATCAGTAATTCTCTCCTGGGATACGATACTGATCCTATCTGCCCTGTTTTGCATTGCAGCCATGGCTTCTGGAACAAGCTTGAATTCCAACTGGGCAGAAAATCTGGCTGCCCGCATCATTCGGAGGGGGTCATCGTCAAATGTTTTTATGGGGTCCAGGGGGGTTCTCAGAATCTTATCCTGTAAATCCTGAATGCCTCCATATGCGTCAATTAATTCCCCGAAATTTTCAGGAGCAAGATTGAGGGCCATTGCATTGATTGTGAAATCACGACGACTGAGGTCGCCTTTCAGGTCAGTGTAAACTACTTTTGGTTTCCGAGAGTTGGACTCGTAGGTTTCAGACCGAGCCGAAGCCACCTCAATCAGGAATTCACCATATGGGATCAGGGCAGTTCCAAAGTCGCCATATTCAACTATCTCTGCTACTTTCAAGTGTGTGGCCAGCAGGCGGGCAAAGGCCAAACCATTACCAATAACCATGATATCGACGTCCTTGCTGGGAACATCGAGAATGAGATCGCGGACAAAGCCACCAACGGTATAACATTCAAGCTTGGATTGTTGGGCAAGACGACCGGCAAGCTGGAGGACGGAGAGGATATTGTGTGGAATTCGTTCGATCATAGCCAATGAAGATAATCCGAAATCGAGCTACGTGAAGGAAATTGAGGTTTAGGGGGTTTATGGGTTTAATGAGTTTAATGAGTTCAATGGGTTCAATGGGTTCAATGGGTTCAATGGGTTCAATGGGTTCAATGGGCTCAATGGGTTCAATGGGTTTAATGGGTTCAATGGGTTCAATGGGTTTAATGGGTTCAATGGGTTCAATGGGTTCAATGAGGTTAATGGGGTTGGTGGGTTCAATGGGTTCAATGGGTTCAATGGGTTTAATGAGTTTAATGAGTTCAATGAGGTTAATGGGGTTGGTGGGTTCAATGGGTTCAATGGGTCAATGGGTTTAATGAGTTTAATGAGTTCAATGGGGTTAATGGGGTTGGTGGGTTTAATGGGTTTAATGGGTTTAATGGGTTTTATGGGGTTGGTGGGTTGAGGGTCTTTGCGAAGCTGTAAGCTGAAGCAATCCCTCTTTGAATGCATGAAATCATGAGATCATGGCGAAACATTCGTCTCGTTTTGAGAGAATAATATTTCCCCTGGGTGAGGTCCCAACTATTTTCGTTAGATGAACCTCATTATCCGGCTTCGTGCTTCTCTCCAGCTCATCGCGATCTTGCTCGTGGTGACAAGTTTGGAGAATTGCGCCATCATTTTCCCCGTGGTAGCCCCTTTTGCTGATCTCCCACAGCCCAATGGACCTTATGTAGTGGCAACCCGGATGGTCACCTGGACAGATAGTTCAAGGGACGAGACATTCACGCAAGCACCAGATTATCGTAAAATTGTGGTTCAAGTTTGGTATCCTACAAAAGCAGGGTCAGGGGAGACACCCAATTTATATATCGACGATTCGGATTCGAGGCTACCGGCCATCGCCAAACAACTGAGGCTACCTGTTTCCATGATCAAGCAATTTGATGGCGTAAGAACGCACTCATATTCGGCTACGGCGGGTAGCATAGACTCTGTAGGTAGCAAATTCCCAGTCATCCTCTTTTGCCATGGCTTGAGCGGGATGCGCTTTCAAAATACAGCCCTCATCGAGGAATTGGCCAGTCAGGGCTATGTAGTATTTGCTGCTGACCATAGCTATGCCGCAAACATTACCATTTTTGACAATGGGGATAAGGCAGAATATCGAGCCGGAAAACGGCGACCTTTAACTGAAGAAATGTTAAAAAGAGTTGATCTCTCTCAACTCTCCATCGTCGTCGATGACCTGGAATTTATGCTAGCACGGATTCGTAATACTGAACCGGATGATTTCCTCAGGAATATAGCGTACGACCAGAATACCATCGGCGTCGTTGGCCATTCGCTGGGAGGGGCGGCAATTTTGAACGCTATGGCAATTGATACCAACATTCAGGCAGCCATGGTTTTGGACGGTTGGTATATCCCCTTACCAGACTCCATTCTTGTGAGAGGCGTTGACCAACCCATTTTCCATCTGGGTCAAATCCAGTGGACGGATCCCGGAAACTATATCCGTATGGAACAGATGCTTGCCAACAGCCGGGGACCTATTTACAAATTGCTGGTACCCGGCACCAGTCATACAGACTTCACCGATATGCCACTGTTTACCTCCTTCTCACTGCTGATTGGCTACACCAAAATTCAAGATCCGGCCTGGTTAAATCAGGTTATCCGAAAGACGAGTGTCAAATTTTTTGATGTCTATTTAAAAGGGTGTGATCCCAGCGAATTAATCAATATGATGAACGCAGAAAAAATGACCAGCACCTATATCTTCACTCCCTAGAGGGTCATCAGCTCAACGTAAATATTACGGCACCAATTCAATTATTAGACACCTTAGCTCTAATTTGTAAATATCGACTTTCTAAATGTGATGAATTTTGTTCTTTCCATTAATCGGGGGACTAATCCTGATTAGATTTAGGCCACAACTTGGTGGCGAATCAAAGATGACTAATAGTGTGTTATATCACAGAATATCACACCAGCCCTTCTAATTTTACCTGCAACCAGCAATCAACGGAGGACGATTAATGAATACCGCTAAATCGAGAGCAAGTGCATGGTCAGCCTTAACCTGTATGATGATTCTGGCAATGCCAATGTGGATCCTGGCAGATGATTCAGGAATGCAGCAAAGCATGGAGCGGATCAGGCAATTCAGACAACTCCAAAATCAGCTTGCAGTCGTTAAAAATTTAACAGCCAACAGTAAGCAGGTTAAAACCAGTCCTGAGCAGGGGCCTGCCAAAAAGCTAAGCAAAACCCTGACAAAAGTAAAGCAACACCAGGAAGCTAATCTTGCGAAAAGTTATCGCATTGATTTCAGAATCGACGACAGACAAGTACCCCATGCTACCCCAAATTCTCACAGAGAGGTTGTTTATGGCAGCGGTGTTTTGAGCAGCCACCCCGACTCTCTTTATTTTAATTTCCTCACCGGTGAAAACAGTTCCGACTCTGTTGGTATGGATGTTCGCATCACCGGAAGTGGAGGAACTAATTTTGGAAATGAGGACGCGTCCTGGGGCGACCCAAGTTTGCTCTATTTCTATGATGTTATGGGCAGTCTTGGTGATGTTGAGATAGTGGCACCCATAGACGATGCATTGCAGTCCTGGACCACAGTTTCCCTGGATAGCCCACCTGCTGGCAATGGGTATCTGCCATTGGCTGTTGGAAATATCTGGGTCGTTTATGCTCGTACATCCCATATGTATGTCGCTTTGGAAGTGACTAATGTAAACATCCCGGCCATGTATTTCGAGTTTGACTATTTGATTCAAACCGATGGGTCAAACCTGTTTGATAGTGAAGCCTCCCTGGTTGATCTCCTGGTAAACGGTCAGCAGGGAGATACACTTCTGATAGGTTCAAACCCCTATGTTGAGATTCTTCTGGATGGAGGTCTTGATGGGGAATTTGGTGTCATTTGGGATGGCAACCATAACGGAATATTGGATGACGATGATGTTGGTCTTGAATATTATGGTTTCACTGATAATGACATGCTTGATGAAGATAGTTCCGATGGTATCTTTGGTTTTACCTATAGTGATGCAATGGCAGATGGCTTGAATTATTTTGCCCAGGATCTGCTGTTTGTAGCCTTTACTGAACTGGGTATGGCTGAAGCGCCTGTAAAGTTCTACAGCGTAGCTACACCCTTTTCAGTTTCTGGATCGATATATCAAGGCAATGGTGGTGGATCTCCCCTGGAAGGCATTGTTATCTGGGCTTCATATGCAGGAGCGGAGAGTAACGACCCAGCCATCATTAGTGTTACTGATGCAAGTGGTCAATATCATTTAGACCTGCCTGATTCAGGCATGGTTTACATCGGTTCTGAAGATCATTTGCACATGACAGACGGTTTGATTCCAGTTCCAAATATGCTCATGGCACATGTTCTAGGACATGAAATGGGCTATGATTTTTACTTTCAGGTTCCTGAAAGTGCCATTGAAGGTACCGTCACAGATGAAAACGGTACCCCCATCGAAGGTGTAGAGGTCAGAGCCTACACTGATAATGGCCCTGGGTTTTCTGCCTTCACAGATGCTTCAGGATTTTATAGCATGGGCCTTATGTCCGGTGAATATACTGTAGAAATTGAGTGGTCTTCCATACCTGGTCCATATATAATTCCCTATGGTGAGACTATCTGGGTAGGTGATTTTACCGTAGCCACAGCTAATTTCACTCTCCGGCACGCCAATAATTCGATATCAGGATTCGTTGAGCTGGATGGATTTCCTCATTTAGCAATTGTGAGTGGAGAGAGTTCGTTAGGCTATGCGGTTACATTTAGCTCTGGTGATGGATCTTTCGAATTGCCAGTATATGGTGGTTTAGAAACCACTTATGACCTTCGTGTGATTAACTGGGGTTCAGAGCATATCATTCAAGTATCAGAAAACTTGTCTTATGCAGGAGATTGGGGCGAAATTATTTATCTCGAGACTCTTTTCGGTGGTCTGTATGGATATTTTATTAATGGAGCAACCGGGCAGCCTTTCGCTGGTGATGATATGTATTTGCACATTTATAATCTCGACACTGATACCTATTTTTCTAGTAGCCCGAGTCAAGATGGCTACTATGAAATTTTTGTCCAGGATGGCACATGTTCGGTTACAGCGTATGCAACGAATTGGATAGCTCCAGATCCCATCACCATTACAATCCCCGATTCCCTCATATATTTGGATATGGTGTTTTTCCCGCTTGAAAATGATGCGACGCTAGAAGGCTATGTGTACGATTCCAACGGCAGTCCGATTCAATCTGCTCAAGTTCAGGTTGGCAATGAATCATGGAACGATTTGACAGAATCAGATGAGTCTGGCTATTACCACTTTGAACTGTCTCAGGGTCAATATTTAATGTTTGTCCAGGCGGTGGGTTACCTTGGGCAAAGCACTGAAGTTGATGTTTCCCAAGGACCAAATTATCAGTCCTTCAATCTTGAATCCTACCAGGTTGATGGTGCGATTTACGGCATCGTCACAGATTATGACGGCCAACCCATCATGAATGCTGAAGTACATGTTGCCGGCTTCAATCAAAATACTGACGAAGCAGGAGAATTCTGGTTTGATGTGTCAAATGGTGTCTATGATCTCTGGGTCTACCATAGTGATTTCCTGCTGTATTCTGCTCAGGCAATCGTTGTCGAGAATGATACGATATTCCAACAGATCAGCATGAGGCTACCCCAGGGAGGATTGGAGGGATACGTCTATGATGACAACGGAAATGGCATTGCAGGGGCTGAGGTTTACCTGATCAATCTTGACGATTCCCTGGCTTACCCGGTATATTCTGATAATACGGGCCATTACTCAAACCCGGCAAGTAACGGTAATTATGAAGTAGTCGCCTGGGCTTATACATTTGACAGAACCTCCTTTGGAACCATCGTTATTGACAATAACTGGCAGTACCTGGACCTTCATCTAGAGCCAAGTATTTTAATGCCGCCTGAGATTAACTTTATTGTTGACCAACCCAATGATCAAGGTCGTCAGGTTCGAATGCAATTTTGGCAGGGCAGCATCATTTGGGGGACGACATTTGATGGTTATAGTATCTGGCGCATAACCCAGACACCTCTGGGAGAGGTTTTCGATTTCGTTGACTACATCCCAAATCACAATTTTTCCGTCTACAACCTCGTAGCACCAACACTGGTGGATTCAAATGCCTTTGTCTCCGATCCTCTAGATTACTCCAGTGTCTTTATGGTTACCGGCCATTGGGGAACCACTGGCTTTATTGATGGCACGCCTATGTCGGGTTATTCCGTGGATAACATTCACCCTGGTGTTCCAAGCCCACTAACGCTGCTCAGTTCAACTGCAGACGGGGTGGAAATTGGTTGGGAAGCCAGCAGGGATGATGACTTCCAGTATTTTGAGGTTTATCGGGCTGGCAATTCAAATTTTAGCGATGCCTCAATGACACCAACAGTTGAGCCCATGTATATTGATGACAATGTTACTGTGGGTCAGACTTATTACTATATGGTCAAGGCCATTGATGCCAACGGTAACATGAGTGAGGGTAGTAACATCGTCTCAACCTTCATTGTGTTCCTGGATGATAGTCAGGCGCTCCCAACTGCTTACGGCTTGTCACAGAACTATCCAAACCCCTTCAATCCAACAACCAGTATAGAATTTGCCTTGCCCCGGGCTTCAGAAGTCTCACTTGAGATTTATAACCTCCTGGGTCAGAGAGTTCGAACCTTGGTCAATGGATATGTGCCTGCAGGTTATATCAATACCAGTTGGGATGGTTTAGATCAGAACGGAATGGATTTGAGTAGTGGTACCTATATCTACCGTCTGAAGACAGTTGATATGAGCTTCAGCAAAAAAATGGTGCTGATGAAATAAATTAAATCCTAACAAGTTGAAGCATTTCAACTAAAGCTGATGAGAGGCCAGCCAGAGGGGTGGCCTCTTTTTTTTGAACAATTTATTTTTGGAGTGTAGTGTTTTACCAACGGCTTAAAAGAATCCAGGAAAACGCCTACTTGTCTGCTTATAATCCACCTGATTCTGATTCAAATTCCTCCCTATAATCTGGGACCTCAAGCATGGATAACAGAAGCACTTCAGAGGAACAACTCCTCGCAATCAGGGTCATTTGAAAACATGAAAATGCTGTTGGTCACACACTTAGCACAAGGTCGAGGACTTGACCAACCCATTATCCATCTAGGTCAAATCCAGTGGACGGATCCCAGAAACTATATCCGTATGGAACAGATGCTGGCCAATGGCCGGGGACCGATTTACAAATTGCTGGTGCCCGGCACCAGTCATACTGATTTCACCGATATGCCCCTGTTTACCTCTTTCTCACTGCTGATTGGCTACACCAAAATTCAAGATCCTGCCTGGTTAAATCAGGTTATCCGAAAGGGAGTGTCAAATTTTTTGATGTCTATTTAAAAGGTCGTGATCCCAGCGAATTAATCAATATGATGAACGCAGAAAAAATGACCAGCACCTATATCTTCATTCCTTGATCAACTGAAAAAGGCACTGCTTAAATTTTCTGGATCAATTCATTTACTCACACTCTTAAATATTAGTAAAAACAATGACTTTAAAAATATGAGAAGATCTGTAATCTCCAGTATTTCCGACCCCAAATCCAGATTACATTTGCGCTAGATCATCTGGGGTGATTAAGGTTAATTGATTGTGTGATATATCACAGATATTCACATCAACTATTATAATTTCGCCAGTTACTAACAACCAATGGAGGACATGTGATGAGTACACTCAAGTCAAAAGCAATTACCTGGTCGATCATAGCGAGCCTTATGATGCTCGCCATGCCAATATGGATTCTGGCAGACGATTCAGGAACACCACAAAATATCGAACAACTCAAGCTCTTAAGGCAGGTTCAAAATCAAAGCACTGTGGTTAAAAATTTACAGACCAGCAGCAAACAAGTAAACTCAACGCCTGATCAAGCGCGAGCCATGCGATTGAGCCAGGCTATGACAAAATTTGCTAATGACAAAAAACTTCATCTTGAGACCAGTCATCGCATTAATTTCAAATCTGATGATAGACAACTACCTCAGGCTCCTCAAAGATCCCTGAGAGATGTTAGCTATGGCAATGGTGTTTTGAGCGGTCATCCTGACTCGCTTTATTTTAATTTCCTGACTGGTGAAAACAGTTCCGACTCTATTGGTATGGATGTTCGCATCACGGGAAACGAAGGAACCAATTTTGGGAATGAAGGTGCTGGATGGGGAGATCCAAGTTTGCTCTATTTCTTCAATCCTACGGGTAGCCTTGATGATATTGATATGGTCCACACCATCGATGACCCGATGCAATCCTGGGCTACGGTATCGTGGGATAACCCACCTGCTGGCAACGGGTATCAACCCTTAGCAGTTGGGAACATCTGGGTTGTTTATACTCGCACATCACATATGTATGTTGCATTTGAAGTGACCAATGTGAATACCTGGGGACAGTACTTTGAATTCAATTATATGATTCAAACCGATGGATCACCTCTGTTTGGTGAACCTTCACTGGTTGACATCTTTGTAAACGGTCAACATGGCGATACTCTCGAGATTGGTTCAAACCCCTATGTTGAGATTTTTTTGGATAGCGGAGTTTCCGGTGAATTCGCCGTCATTTGGGACGGTAACCACAACGGAATGCTGGATGACAGCGATGTCGGTCTGGAATATTATGGGTTCATGGATAATGACCTGAATGATGAAGACGGAACTGCTGGTATCTTTGGTTTTACCTATAGCGACGAAATGGCAGATGGCTTGAATTATTTTGCCTCTGATTTGTTGTTTGTCGGTTTTACAGATATGGGGATGGCCGTAGCGCCCGTACAGTTCTATAGCGTCGCAACACCCTTCTCTGTGTCTGGATCGATATATCAAGATAATGGTGGTGGACCTCCTCTGGAAGGAATTGTTGTCTGGGCTTCCTACGCAGGCGAGAATAATGACGGACCCGACATTATTGGTGTTACTGATGCCAGTGGTCAATATCATTTAGATCTTCCTGACACAGGCATGGTCTATATCGGTTCTGAAGATCATTTTGATGTGACGGAAGGACTGATACCTGTTCCCAATATGCATATGACCCATGTTCTGGGACATGAAACAGGCTATAATTTTTACTATCAGGTCCCTGCCAGTGCAATTGAAGGTATGGTCGCAGATGAAAATGGTACTCCCGTTGAAGGTGTAGAGGTCACAGCTCACGCCGATAATGGTCCTGGATTTTCTGCATTCACAGACGAGTCAGGTTTTTACAGTATGGGCGTAATGCTCGGTGAATATGACGTAGAGATTGAGTGGCAATCATTACCTGGTCCTTATGTCATTCCTTATTCAGAACACATTTGGGTTGGTGATTTTGCTGTAGCCACGGTAAATTTCACACTTCATAACGCCAACAATACGATATCTGGGATGGTTCTTCTGGACAGCGCTCCCTATCCTGGTGCATTCATCGGTGCAACGAACGAATTGGGCTATTCTGTTTCAATGAGTTCAGCTGATGGAACCTACAGTCTGCTAGTATTTGGTGGTTCAGAAACCACTTATGACCTGCATGTGTTTAATAATGATTCAGAGAATATCATTCAGGTATCTAACAACTGGGACATTCCCGCTGGATCCATGAATGAGGACATATACCTGGAGACAGTCGCAGGTGGCTTGCATGGATACTTTGTTAATGGTTCTACCATGATGCCCATATTAGATGGTAATGATATGGGAATGGGTATGTACAACATGGATACCGAAATGGAATTCTACAGTGGTCCAAATGAGGATGGATACTATCAAATCCATGTTCCTGCTGGCACATACGAGGTCATGGCTGGTGGAATGAATTGGATGGGTCCAGAGCCGTTCACAATCACAATCACCGATTCCCTGATTTATCGGGATATGATTCTCACTCATATCGAATATGACGCCTCCCTGGGAGGTTATGTATACGATTCAAATGGCAGTCCGATTCCCTTTGCTCAAGTTCAAGTGGGTAATGACGGTTGGGGTATGGGTACCGAAGCGGACGCCTCAGGTTACTACTATTTCGAGCTTCCAAGGGGCATGTACCATATCGGATCCTGGGCTCCAGGCTTTTATGACTATTACGATGAAATCATCGTTTCAGAAGGTACTAATTACTATGACTTCTATCTCAACCCCTTCATCGTAGATGGCGCAATCGCAGGCCAGGTCTATGACCTTGATTCTGGTATGCCCATCTCTAATGCAAACGTTTTCGTCTATGGCGAAGAAAACGGATACATGTATAATACTGACATGAGTGGTGAGTTCTGGTTTGACCTCCCCAATGGCAACTACGGTCTGATTGTGGATGCAATGGGATATCCTCCTGTCTGGGAAAACGATATTGAAGTCCAAAACGATACAACCTTTCTTCAAATTAGTATGGAGATGCCTGATGGTGGGGTTGAGGGATATGTCTACGATGGTGATGGCTATCCGCTCTCTAATGCCGAGGTGGTAATTGTCAGCATAGTGGACTCTACAGGATACTGGGGTTATACCGACGACTATGGTTATTACAATATTCCCGCATTTAATGGTGACTATTACATCACTGCCTGGGCAGATGGTTTTAATCCAAGTCAACCCAGCGCTTTTAGCATCAATGATGCTTGGTTATCCATTAACATTTGGCTGGAACGGCGCGAATTTGCCACAGCCCCACAAATCAACTTTATCGTTGATCAACCCTATGATCAGGGTCGCTGGGTAAGAATGGAATTCTGGCCAGGCGGTACAGAGTGGGGTCCCTTTACGGGCTATAGTATCTGGCGATTAACCAATACACCCATGGGTCCAATAGTGGATTTCGTGGACTATCTCCCCAACCATGATATGAATGTCTACAATGTGGTCCTACCGACACTGGTTGATTCAAGTGCCATGGTCAGTGATCCACTCCAATTCATGAGTGGATTCATCGTCACAGGTCACTGGGATGTGAATGGTTACATCGATGGTGAGCCGGGAGCGGGTTATTCCGTGGATAATATTCACCCTGGTGTTCCAAGCCCCCTTACCCTGCTCAGTTCAACCGAAGCTGGTGTTGAGATTGGCTGGGAAGCTAGCATGGATGATGACTTCCAGTATTTTGAAGTTTATCGAGCGGACAATCCTGATTTTGGCGATGCCTCAATGACACCAACAATTGAATCCATGTATACTGATGTAAATGTTACTGTGGGTCAGACCTACTACTATATGGTCAAGGCCGTTGATGCCAACGGTAACATGAGTGAGGGTAGCAACATCATCACAACTTCCATTGTGTCTGTGGATGATATTCTGGCGCTCCCAACTGCATACGGATTGTCACAGAACTATCCAAACCCCTTCAATCCGACAACCAGTATCGAATTTGCCTTGCCCCAGGCTTCAGTCGTCTCACTTGAAGTTTACAATCTACTGGGTCAAAAAGTTCGTACGCTCATCAGTGGATATGTAGCTGCGGGCTATATCAACACCACTTGGGATGGATTGGATCAGAACGGAAAAGATCTGGGTAGCGGAACCTACATCTATCGTCTCCAAACAGGCGATATGTCATTCACTAAAAAGATGATATTAATGAAATAATGCCCTGTTTAGCGGGTTGAATCAATTCAGCCAAAAAAAGAGGTCGTCCCGAGATAGGATGGCCTCTTTTTTTTGGGGATACATTATTTATGAATTGGAAGTCTTTTGTGGAAGATGTAGCTGGGCTTTTGAAAACGCTTGCTTGCCTGCTCAAAAACACCTGATTCATTTTCAAATTCTTCACTGGCCCCTGCGGGAAATTGGGAATATCTGCATGCAGGCTTTTGTTGGCGTTTGCAGACAAGTGTATAAGTAATTGTTATTATTTTAATTACCGATCAGGACAGTCTCAAAGTAAAGATCGCTGAACATGGTTTATCCGAGGGTGTTAATCATTGACTGATGAAAGCTTGAACGCTACTTTTGGCCGCCTGGAATTCATCCCTAATATTTGGGAACTAAAGAATTTATAACAGAAGCACCTCAGGGGAACAATTCCTCTCTAAAATGGTAGGTTGAAAACATGAAATTGCTGTTGGCCACTCAAAATAAGCATAAGGTAGAGGAATTGACCCATCTCCTCGCGTCTTATCATGTAGAAGTCGTATCGCTGCTCAGCTATCCAGATATTGGGGAAATTGTTGAAGATGGTGACACCCTGGAAGCAAACGCACTGATCAAGGCCAAGGCTGGCTACAGGCATTGTGGCTTACCAACCATTGCAGATGACACAGGCCTGGTTGTTGATGCACTTAATGGGGCTCCAGGCGTATATGCAGCCCGCTATGCTGGCGAGCATGTAAGCTATGACGAAAATGTTCAGAAAATGTTGAACGCCTTGCAGGATGTTCCTGAAGAAAAGCGCCAGGCAAAATTTCAAACCGTTGCCGTTTTTTATGATGGCGATGTTTCTCTCTCAGCCCTGGGTGAGGTTCCAGGATTGATTACAACCAGCCGACAGGGTGCCACTGGATTCGGCTATGATCCCATATTTTATCATCTTGAAAAACAAAAAACCTATGCCCAGATGACCCTAGAAGAGAAAAATCAAGTAAGCCATCGAAAACTGGCTTTTGGGAACCTTCTAGAACAATTAAGCCAAACACATCATGCTTTCAAAGCGGAGCCAGCAATTAGAATCCTAAGCTAGTCTTTCCCCTCATCCTAAAAGGATTTAAACCGGGTTTGAAACAGACAACGTGAGAACGATTGCAGCACTCATATTATCCCTATTTGCCCTTTGGCCATATTCATATGGTCAGACGGAAGAACTACAGCCTGTTGGCATTAGCTTTTCCATAAAGGCTACTTTTTACCAACCAGCGAGTACACCCCTTTTTAAAAAGGAAAAACAGGGACTTTTCTTTAGCGATACCAGTCTGTATCTCGCTGGACCCTTTAGTGATATGACCTTGAGCAGTGTAAAAAATACTTTGGAAATGGATAGTACTGCTACCTATTTCACCTTCTCCCAGACCATGGATGGCCGAGTGATCGGTATTCCCACCGTTGTCAGCATTGATGACTATGTGGCATTGAGTCTAAAGGACAGAAAAGGAAAACTTTTTAAAAAAATCGCCACCGGTCATCTTCAGTCTGAAAAAAGTGGAAGTTCAGAACAATCTTTTGAATTAATCGGTGCTGATATCGCCGGTCAGCGTGTGTCGCTTCGGGTTCGTGGAAATGTGAATATTACTGGAAAACTGCGAAGCGAAGATCGCACAAAGACGACCAACGTCAGCAATGCGAATCAATCCAACACCTTCCAGATAGAGCAGAAACAGGCTTTCAAAATCGAAGGAAAAATTGGTGACCGTATCAGTATCCAGGTGGATCAGGATAGTGAACGCGATTTTGATTTCGAAAACAATATGGAAATCTTTTACAACGGCAATGAGGATGAAATTATCCAAAGGGTTGAAGCGGGCAATATTTCCTTAAGTCTCCCTGGTACCAAACTGGCCATGTTCTCCGGACAAAACAATGGCCTCTTCGGATTGAAAGCACTGGCCAAAGTTGGCCCTGTTGACATTACTGCAATTGCCTCTCTTGAGCGCGGCCGAAAGGAAAAGCTATCACTCAATGATAATTCCGAAGCCTCCGAAGTGACGGTGGATGATATAACGATTCGACGGAATACTTATTTTTACATAAATAAATTTTATCGTCGCAAGTCTTACCCCTTGAGAGATACTGGGGAATATGGCCTAACGGGTCGTTCAGTGCAGAACATTCGAGTCTATAAAACGCTTTACTCTCAGGGTGGAGATGAACTAACAAATTACGCTAAAATATATAATGAGCCTGGGAAGGATGGAACCCCGGTCACCAGTAGGCAGGTTGTTCAACTGGTACAGGGCGAAGATGGTGACTATGTACTGTGGGAGGATCTCGGAGTCATTCGGATGAACACACCGGTACAGAGCAATGAGGTACTGGCCATCGCCTATCAGGATGCTTTTGTTGATACACTGAATCCATTGAAGCCTAACCTCATGGTTCCTGAATACGATTCATTGTTCACTGAAATGTGGACCTTTCAGGAGGGAGACGATATTGCTCTGGGTACACCTGGTATCACCGACACGCTCAGACTGAAAATGATCAAGCCTGATAATGCGCTCCCAAGTGATCCATCCTGGGATCTGGAGTGGAAAAATGTCTACTATTTAAACACTTCTCAAATCAAAAAAGAAGGTTTTGACCTGAAAATAAAACGCAGTCTTGGTGGCAACGATTCAGAACTGGCTGACGATGGTACCCCCTTTTTACAGCTTTTTGGCTTGGATCGCAAGGGTGTGGATACCAATGTGGAGCCCGATGGAATCATTGATCTGGATTACCCCAATATCCTCAACTTCAGAAGGGGTGAACTTATTTTCCCCTATTTAGAGCCCTTTAGGGCCGACACTGCCGTTGTGGATCAACCGGAATGGATGACCAATGCAGCTAATCAGCCCTTAAACAATGGTGGAAATCCAAACCTTGTCAAATACCCGGCTTATCAGAGTAATTCTTTTTATGACAATTCACAAAACACCACTGAGTACAAAAAAGACCAAAAATTTCGCATGCATATCAAATATGCAAATCAAAGCTCATCCTTTAGTCTTGGTTTTAACGTGATTGAAGGATCCGAAGAGGTCACTCTCAACGGAGTACCACTGGAGAGGGGTGCCTCAAAAGATTATACCATCGATTATTTCTCAGGTCAGCTGCTTATCTTAAATGAAGCGGCTCTGGCACCTGGCGCTGATCTGAATATCAAGTACGAACTTAATGAGTTTTTTCAACTGGATAAAAAAGTAATCCTCGGCACCAGGGCTGAAATCAAATTCGGAGAAGATAAAAGCTCATTCATTGGCTTGAGTGCCATCTATTTTTCAAAGAGTAGCATTGATGAAAAGGTAAGAGTTGGCAAAGAACCGATGGAAAACTTTATCTGGGATCTCAATACCAAAATATCCCGGGATTTACATTGGCTCACCCGCGGTTTGGACTGGTTGCCATTGATTAAAACAGATGCAAAATCCAATGTTACCCTCAGTGCTGAGATTGCCCAGGTCATTCCCAATCCAAACACCTCCGTAAATAAAAATCTAGGCGATGTGGGTCTTGCATATATTGATGATTTCGAAGGGAGTCGACGTGAAGCTCAGCTAAGCATTATTCGAGGTGCCTGGGGACCTGCCTCAGCGCCAGTCGATGGCACAAATCGGGGTAACCGGGAGCGCGCTTTTACCTACTGGTACAATCCCTATAACCGGATTCTGACAAAACAAATCTGGCCCAATAAAGAAACCAGTGCTCAGGCTCAAAACGATGTTACTGATATTCTCGTGCTTAACGTGATTCCCGATTCCTCTTTCGCATATCGAGAAGGTGCAGCCCCTGGCGACGCCTGGGGTGGTATCATGAGGGCTCTTTCATCTGGCTACTATGATCAAAGTGAATCCAAATTTCTAGAACTCTGGGTCAAAGGTGAGGTTGGTCGACTACATGTGGATTTAGGTTATATCAGCGAAGACCAGCAGGATGCAACCCAGGAATGGACAGTAAACATACGCGGTGAAAATGTGACCAAAGGTTTTGGTCATTTGGATACTGAGGATATCCGTGAGGGTGTTCTACCTGCAGACGGCTTTGTAAGTGAAGAAGAAGATCGGGGTTATGATGGATTGTGGGCAGATTCCACCGCTGAAAATCTGCAACTGTATGGCTATCACCACCCAAAGTGGGATCTTTATGATTTTGATCCCAATACCAGCCCGATAAACTACAGGAAAATTAATGGAACCGAAGGCAACCTGACAATTGAAGGAGGCACCTATCCAAATACGGAAGATTTGAATAACGATGGCGCTCTGGATACGCGAAATGCCTACTTCACCATGGATGTGGATTTGACCACCGAAGATTATATCGCAGGGCGGACCAAGTTTTCTGACAATACACCAACAGGCTGGAAGCTCGTTCGTATTCCGCTGGCGGAGTTCAAGGAATCAGGTGCTCCCGGTCTAGCCCAATGGTCTCAAATTAAATTTTCCAGGCTCTGGCTGGATGAAGTCCCTGAAGGGGGAGCAGCGCTCCAGATTGCTACCGTAGATATTGTAGGCAACGAGTGGCAGGAACGTGGCATTTTTTCTGAATATGCCGCCAGAGAAATCAGCGTCTCAGATTCTCTCCACGGTACCCTGAATGTTATCGTCATTAATACGGAAGACAACCCGTCTCGCTATAATTCCAACGCCGTTCCCGGCAGCTATTCAGCCCCACCTGCCGGTGTTGAAGGCATTCTCGACCCCATCACTCAGCTAAGATCGAAAGAACAGTCCCTGGTAATTCGTGGTGATAATCTTGAACCCGGCTATACCGTGGTCGCAGACAAGCTCTTTCAGGGGTCCAAGGCAAAAGATTTTATCCATTACAAAACAATGAAAATGTTTGTTCATGGCTGGGATCCCTTAAGTGGCATCCCCTACGAGTCCAGCTTTACCAATTATCTTGAAGCTGATACTTCGAGTCTGGAATTCTTCTACCGCTTTGGTGAGACAGATAATGATTTCTATGAAGTCCGACGCCCCATTTTTCCTGGCTGGGACGAGCGCAATCATATTGATATTAATTTAGCGGATCTGGCAAATTTTAAACTAGCGCTGGAAGATTCTGTCTTCATCATCAACACGTCCCTGTCAAGCGACCCTGACAGTAGTACCTATGATACGCTTTACTGGTCAGCTTTGCCTGCTAATTTAAAATATGCCTCGCGAAAACTGGAGGATGGTGGCTCCATTGCCGTAAAGGGAAGGCCATCTCTTTCCCGCGTAAAACTCTTGAAGACCGGTTTCAGGAATTTAACAGACCAACCCATGAATGGGGAAATCTGGCTGGATGAATTACGTCTAAGCGATGTTGAGAGAAACACGGCCACAGCGTACCGAGCCAGTATGAGCATGCAATTTGGTGATGTAGCCAAAATCAATATGGATATTCAACGCGACGATGCTGACTTTCACAACGTGCAGCAGCAATTTGGTACAGGGGATAATTCTGTGGCTGCCAACATCAGTGGTAGTTTGTCAGTCAATAAACTCCTGCCAAGTTCGTGGGGTCTTAGTATTCCTTTATCCATGTCTTATCGACAAAGTGAAAAGCAGCCAAAATACATAACGGGTAGTGACATCAGAATTGCGGATCTAGATCCAGATCTCCAAGATACTTTGGAGACCATGACCAGCCGCAATGAGGCCTATAGCTGGAATGCCTCAATTTCAAAAAAGGAGAAGTCCGAGCACTGGCTACCTAAATACACAATTGATAATATGAATCTAAAGGTGGGATCCACGAACGGTACGGCCTCAGACGCCCAGAAAAGCGAACAAAAATCAGAAAAAATCGATGGCAGCTTCTCATACAGACTGAATCTCGGGAACGCATTTAAGATACGCCCCCTTTCGTTTCTGGAAGGAATCCCGTTAATTGGAGAAAAAATTGCCTCAACTGAAATTGGCTATTTACCTGCAAACATTGGGGCAGATGCTTCCATCGTGGAGAATAAATCCTCGAGTGTCTTTCGCAACCCCAATGCCACACCTTTGAAGCCTACGCACCAGCTCTCCCTGGGTCGCAATTATAACGTGGATTGGAATTTATTAAGCACAGTGAACGCAAAATTCAGTGCCAGCCTTTCGAATAATTTGGATAGCTTAAAAGATAGAAAAGAAGATATCATCCGTGAATTAGACTTTGGTCACCTGGGAAGTTACCGGGAAACCTATAATTTGAGCTGGAGCCCCAAGGGCTTAAAGCTTCTATCTCCTTCATTATCCTATTCGTCAAATTTCTCGGCAACAGACAAAATCAATGTTGACCAACCCGGTTTGGATCTGAGCGTGAATTCAAATACATCTGGTAATTTATCCATCAAATTTTCAGATGTTTTTGGACTCATTCATAAACCAAAAAATGCAATAAAGCCCCCTGGAGGAACTACAAAAACTCAACCAGCCAGAGGTCGTGGTCGCGTGGCTGAAACCCCAGTTCCAGAGCCGGAAAAGACTGAACCGAAAAAAGCTGAGGAAGCTGACCCCTTCACCTTGACCAAGTTGCTCGATTTTACCTATAACACCCTTGATCGGATCGATGCACTCTCTCTGAATGTGACTCAGGGACAGAGCACGTCCAATTATCGCCAAATTGCCTCTTTGGACACAATTTCCGTAGTTCGGGCAGGAGATACAACGGGGGTCGCTGATTCACTTGTTTTGGTTGTAAACGAGTTGAAGATTGCAGATGTAGGTTACGGGTACCGAATGGGTTTCAATACTGGATTGGACAATCTGATTCACCCCGATGCAACCAACCCTGTGGCAACCACAGATAATTTCAATCTGACTGCCCGCTCCGGTCTCAAGTTGAGCAAGACCATGACCACCAAGTTTACCTTTTCTCTGGGCCAGAAAACGACGCTGGTCAACAAAAGCCAGGGAGAGGTCGTCGCCACCAACATGGACTTTTTGCCCAGCGGAAGCATCTACGGAAAGCCTAAGTCCGAATTTTCAGCCTTTGGAACATCAGGTTTCCCCATGCCCTCATTCAATCTGAGATATTCTGGATTGAAAGATATTAAGTGGCTACAGAAATATATCACAGGTGCCAGTCTGGATATGAATTATGCTGGAAAAAAAACGGCCAAACAAGACAAGGGAATACTAACTGGCGAAACCTACTCTATCGCCTTTTCACCCCTGATTGGGCTCAGCATCCAGGGTAAAAACAGTATTAATGGATCCTTGAATTACAGTTTGACCAAAAGTATCAGCAATACAATTAGCGTTTCTGATCTGATTACTTCGAACCAGAATTTTAACCAATCTGTAAATGCCGGGTTGACTTACTCCCACCGGGGTGGTATGACAATACCATTGCCCATGATGGAGGATAAATATCTGGAGAATAATATCGATTTTCGACTTGAGATAGCCTACACCCATGAGCAGGAATACAAAGGAACCGAAACAGAAACCTCCATCGAATTTGGAGAAGGTCAATATACCAAAACACTTTCTGCACGCCCCAGTATCCAATATAGTTTTACGTCTAAAGTTTCTGGCAACATCTCCTATGATTACAGAATAACAGACACGCGCGCCCATGGGCAGCAAAATGTTGGTGATTTTCAATTTGGCGTAAATATTCAGATCAAGGGCTAAGCAGATTATGAGATTGATACCCAGAACTTTTATGCTGTCTTGGATAACGTTTGTAATCTGTGGATTGCCCCTGTCTGCTCAGACCGGTTTTGATGCTTCGCGTGCCTTTAGTTATCTGGAGACCCAGTGCGATTTTGGGACCCGCGAACCCAACTCCAAAGGCGCGGAAATGGCTGTGAACTATTTCACAGACCTGCTTCAACCGCTTGCTGACACCCTACATTTGCAAACCTTTGAAATGAATGATCCTTATGGAGCTGGAAAACTGACGCTGACCAACATAGTGGCCCGTTTTCAGCCTGAGAAAGAGCAACGAATTATTTTATGCGCTCACTGGGACACCAGACCCAGAGCAGAGTATGATGGCCGCTCACCTACGACACCTATGCTCGGAGCAAACGACGGAGCCAGCGGCGTGGCCATTTTGCTGGAGATCGCCCAACAGCTTCACAACAATCCCATCAATCCGGGGATTGACATTATATTTTTTGATGGAGAAGATTATGGGAAACCTGGAGACCTGCAATATTACCTGCTAGGCAGCCGTTATTATGCAAAACACCCCTATCCGCCCATGGCTCAGCAAGTCATTTTGCTTGATATGGTGGGAGATGCTGAACTCAGCATTAAAGTTGATCCAGTGTCATACCGCTCAGCTCCGCGTGTCATTGAAGAAATCTGGTCCATTGCTGCCGAAATTGGGTATGATCAATTCCAGCTGGTTCAGGGTTCCGCAATGTATGATGACCATGTCCCCTTTATCGAAAGGGGAATCCCGGCTATTGATATTATCGATTTTGAATACCCTGGCCCCAATAATCAATACTGGCACACCCACGCAGATACGCCTGATAAATGCAGCCCGGAAAGCTTGGAAGCAGTGGGAAATACCCTGCTAAGCTGGTTATACCGACAATGAGAAACCGATTAAAAGGAGACTCCAGCCATGAGTAAACTTTATGCCAATCCTTTTATATGGGGTGAACCAGTCAGTAGCACTCACTATAGCCCCCGTCCTGAGGAACAATCCTTCATCCTGGCTGCCATCGAAAAACAAACGCCCCTGGTCATCACTGGCAATCGGGGCAGCGGAAAAACTAGTCTGCTCAAACAAGTCATAGAAAAAAGTCCCATCCCCTCTATTTATTTCGATCTGAGCTTTGTGGTCAATCGCAAAGGCTTGATCACTTTATTACTCGCAGGGATTGAAAAAAGTTATCCACAGGCTAAAACCGATGGAAGTGTAGCGGCTTTGCGTACCCAGGGAGGGGAAACAACGCTGGATGCTGTTTTCGAATTGTGGTATGAACTGGTAAAAAATAACGATAAAAAATTCGTCATAGTTTGGGATGAATTTCAACATCTGGCAAAGCAAAAAGAAAATATCGTTGATGAATTACGGGGCTGTCTGAAAGACAGACGGAGCATTGCCCACATTTTTATCAGTCAGCGTGAGGACGTGATGAACGAAATTTTTGGCGATCCCAACAAACCATTTTTCGTAAGCATTGAAAAGCTCAGGGTCGGGAATCTTAATCTACAGTCAAGCTCCCGCTATTTGTCCCAACGCTTCCGTCGTATGGGTCTTAGCGATTTTGATTTGCCAGAAGCAATCTGGAATTTTACCGAGGGGCAGGCCCAATTGACTCAAAGATTAGCATATTCTCTGGCACAAATATGGTTGGAGGGTCCTACAAGTCGGCTTCTCGAACGCAGTATCGGAAAAATGTTGATCCAGGAGAATGTCCTGTATACTGCCCAGTGGGATAATTTTGGCTTGAATGAAAAGCGCTTACTGATGGGATTAGCCAGTGGCTATTCTCGCCCTACAGAATTAGGGTTTATCAGTATGTTTGGTCTTTCAGCCACCAGCACCGCTCACAATACTGTTCTGAAGTTGCTCCGAGAGGGCTGGCTTGTCAATCGGGACGAAGGCTACCATATTTACAACCCGATCTTTTTAAAATGGCTCCAAACCAGTAGAGGGCTTTCCTGATGGATGTGACCTCCCAATGGATTTCCGCTGACATTTCGATTTCTGAGCATTATCGGGAAATTGCAATGGATTTTGCCCTGGCGCTTGGTGGCCTGGCGATTATTGAAAAGGAGGACGTCTTCCAGGTAAGTTACCCTCTTGACAATGATGTTCAATTGATCCTGAACGAGCTGACCCTTTTTATAAAGGATCTGGATCAAAGAGCAAGTATCGGCCATGATATTGTGGATCAAGAAAACTGGAATAAAAATTGGCAGGCTTTCTTCAAGCCAACACAAATTACTGACCAGCTTATTATCCTTCCTGAATGGGAAGCTGTGGAGACCTTTCCCCATAAAGTTAAAACCCGCATTCGACCGGCCATGGCCTTCGGCACCGGAACTCACGAGACCACCCAACTTTGCCTTCAAATGCTGGCAGCCTGTATAACAGGAGGCGAAAGCGTTCTCGATATTGGCACTGGTAGCGGCATCCTGGGGATTACGGCCTTGCACCTGGGTGCAACTGAGGTAGATGCCCTTGAAAATGACCCCTTTACCAAAGATAATATTCAGGATAACCTGGCATTGAACGGTATCCATTCAGGTTTTAATCTGCAGATAACTGAAAATCCTGTACTGAACACACCGTATGACCTTTTGGTGGTGAATATCATCCGAGCCCGTCTTTTCCCCATACTTCCTAAATATTTTCAAGCGCTACGTTTTGGTGGGAAAGTGATTGTCTCGGGCTTGCTTGCCATAGAAGACGAGGAAACCAGAGCTTTGCTGGCCGCATCACCCTGGAAAATAATTAAACAATTCACCAAGAATGAATGGATCGCTTATTTATGCGAAGTCAAATAATCTTAACGGCGCTCTTGATCTTCAGTTTGATCCAGTGCGAACAGACACCAACAACTCTGGATGAAAAAGCCTACACTGGGGATTCAGGTGAGACACCTTTTTCCGCTTCGATCTCCGCCTTTGAGTTCGATTTTCTTTCACAACAATTTTTCTTCTCCGTTTTGGCTACCAGCCCAGCGACTGATCTGACTATCAACGCTGAGCTGCTCGTTTCAGACCAGGTTATGGCTTCCATGATCCTGAACGACTTGGGAAATGCTGGAGATATTCAGATAAATGATCAATCCTTTGATGCGAATTGGCGACTCCCCGATTCACTGGCCAGTCTCTTTGACACGCTCTGGGTTTTGAATATTAGCGCCAGTTCAAATGCCGAGACCAAAACCCTGACTAAATCGCTGCAACCGCTGCGACCTGCCGCCCCAAACATCTTACATGTACGTCATCTGGACACACTCACTCTGGCATCTGCGGCTTTGGTTCTGGATACATTACGGGTTACTGTCAGCCATGCACAGGGTCTGGATGAAATCAGAAATGTAAGCATGATGTCCCTTAAACCGGATGGCGAATATGCCAATAATGGCCAACCCATCCCCCTCTATGATGATGGGGGAAGCGTCGTCTTCTTTACCTTCGGTGGTATTGACTTTACCAGCGGTGACAGTGTAGCCAATGATGGTGTCTATAGTTTGCTGCTGGCTTTGAGTCCCACCAATCTGAGTGGCACCTATTTATGGACCTTTAATGCCAGAACCTGGCTGGGGATCGAGGCAACACCCTTGCCAGATTCACTCATTGTCCTGCCAGCGCCCAATCTGGTGAAACTCACGCCCAATGCGCCAGAAATGTTGGGAGTGTTTGAATGAAAATGCTGATCACTCTGGGAATTTTACTCGTGTCCATTTCATTGGAGGCTCAACTCCTGCGTCCGTCCACCTTTTCACTGGAAGCAGCAGATACAGTCTATAGTGGTCTCATTGGAAGCAGTATTTCTGACCTTGCTGGTCATGGTGACACCCTCTGGCTGGGTTCAGGTCATGGACTGAGTGCCAGCTATGATAATGGAGCATCTTTTGTTGGCTTCAGCCAGCGGTTTTCTAATTTGGGTCAGGGTGGAGTTTCGGCACTGGAGGTTAGGGGAGATACCATCTGGGTTGCCACAGGTTTTGATACTACCACTGGTTTCGGGGACCTGAAGGCAGGCGGTGGAATCAGCCGTTCTTTCGATGCAGGCGCATCATGGACTCATTTTGAACAACCCATGGATACCCTGAAAATGACAGTGGTCAATGGCGACACCAGTTATGAAAAATATTCGGTCATGAATGTTTGGGGAGTCCCCTTGCTCAGTGTTGATGTGGTCACGCCGATTCAAAATATTACCTATGACCTGGCTTTTGATGGGACTCGTTTGTGGGCCACATCCTTTGGGGGAGGTCTGAGAGTCTCCTTTGATTTAGGTGAAACCTGGGAACGGGTGCTGTTGCCATGGGACGAGTTTGACAGACTTGATTCCACGACCATCCAAAATCTTGGCAGCGAAATTGATGATAACCCAACATATTATGCGTTGGATCCCCTCCAGCATTTCAATCACATCGCCTTTGCCGTGAAAGCCTGGAATGATACGGTCTGGGTCGGAACTTCCGGAGGTGTGAATCACTCAACCGATGGTGGCTCCACCTGGGATCATTACACATTTCAAAACTCAAACATTTCAGGAAATTGGGTCATTGCTCTCAATCGACAGAAGCAGGACGATGGTTCAGAAAGCGTCTGGGCATCCACAATCACAACTGGAGTTGGTGACGTAACCGGTTTAAGTTTTTTCGATTTGGAAACCGGCTATTGGAGAGCCCCTTTTCTGGGCTACAGGATCTGGAATATTGCCTCAGATGCACATAGCATTTATGCTGCCACAGATTTTGGTTTATGGAAATCCAAAGATGCCCTTCATTTTAAACCCCTACCCAATTACCATAATGCCGATTATTCTGAAGCTATTTACTCAGACGCTGTCTATTCAGTGCTTGTAAACGAGGATGGTGCCATATGGGTCGGTACAGGGGATGGTCTCGCGATCAGCAACGATGAAGGACTCAGTTGGAATATTCACAAAGCGCGTAGTTCGGATTCAGGCGAGTTCTATGCCTACCCCAACCCATTTACACCGAAATATGATAAGGTTCTCAAAGGACAGGGAAATCTAATTATTCGCTTCAAAGCAAATGCAGGCGAAGATGTTTCCATATCGATTTTTGACTTCAGCATGCACACAGTAAAAGCACTAGTAGAAAAAGTCAATACTCCATATTCCGGCTCCCAGGAACGAACCTGGAATGGGCGGAATGATGGGGGCTATCTGGTTTCCAATGGAACATATTTTATCAGAATTGAAGTAGAATCTGAACTCCACTGGACGAAAGTGATGGTGATCAATTGAGCGCAACTTTCGTTAACCGCAAAGTGCGCAGAGATCGCAAAGGATTTATTATTGTAACATCGCTGTTGCTCTTGATCACCGGACAAAATCTATTTGCCTCCGGTCTGGGGGGTTTTAGCGGTACATCCTCGCGTTTCACCTCTGATCCCCTGTCCGCTGGGACGGGAGGAATAACTCTGTTTCGTAATAGCAGCACCAATAGTTATTCTCAAAACCCGGCCTCACTGGCTTCCACTAACACAAGCAGTTTTGATGCTGGACTGGTACAGCTATCACTGGATCGTTTCATCTATACACTAAACGCCACCGTACCCTTACCCCCTACAGCAAATTTGGCCATTGGTGTCATTGCTGCTGGAACCAACAATATTGAAGCGAGAGATTCGCGCGGTTATCCTGCCGGTCAACTGGATGATACTGAAATGACCTATCTGGTATCATTCTCAAATCGCTTTTCAAAAAAACTGGCCTTTGGATTAGCACTCAAAGTATTGACCAAACGCTTCAGCTCAGATGATGATTGGCTGGATCTAAAAGGCAGTGGTTTTGGTGCTGGTGTGGGGATCAGCTATACTCCTCGCAAGGGCAGCACCTTTGCCCTGGCTCTCAAAGATTGGAACAGCAGCTATAAATGGAAGACTCAGGATTTGTTCGAAAGAGGCAGCAGTTATAAGGACGAGTTTCCAATGAGTATTTCCTGGGGTTGGCTTCAGGAAATGAATGCATTCTCATTTGCCTTTGAGCATGACCATTATTTTATTGGCGCAGAAATTTTCCGAACCGCAGTCACATGGAATGCCTGGGAACAACTTTATTTGAATACGGGCATAAGTTATGAAGATGAGACTATATTCCCCGGTGTCAGCGCGCGCTATGAAATGTCCTGGAACCAGGGTCCCCCTATGCATATTGATCTGGGCATTCGTGCTGGAACCAGGGGTGAAGGTCTGCGAAACTATTTGGGGTGGGGAGTGAATTTCTAATGACTAAACGGCTCTTAATCCTGTTGGCCTTGCTCAGTATTACGCTGGGTCAGAGTGGCTTTGACATTCTGAATACTCCCACAGATTCCCGCGACGCAGCTCTGGGTCTTAGCTTGAATCCCACGGTAAAACCGACACGGATATTGACTCACCCCGATCACACAGCAACCCTGAGTGTCTGGAATTGGGTGGTCGATGTTCAGGGAGCTTATCTGGGGATCGGTCTAAAAAATGCCTATTTGAATTTTCAGGCCATAACCAGTGGAGAGTTAGAATATCGCAATGAGATTCCCAGTGAAGAACCTCTAAGTACCTTTCAGTACACAATTTTTAACACAGGCGGTTCATATGCCCATGAGCTGGGTTCACTCATCCTTGGTTTGGGAGGCGAACTGGTCTACGAACGTACCCTGAATGCGGCCGCTACGGGTCTTTCCCTTAATCTGGCACTGGCATATCGACTCAATGATATATTCATACTCAGTGGCGGCTTGCGCCACTTTGGAACTACAGGCAAATTGGTTGAGGAGAGCAGCACTCTCCCGACTGAACTATGGTTCGCTTCTGATGCTGATTTCAATAATTTTTCCATCCTGGCTGAATTGAATAATGGACCTATTCCGGCGGCCTTTGGTCTTTCCTATTCCCTGCTGGACAACTTCGAGATTTTGGGAGGTCTTCAATTGGAATCAGCCGATCCTGAAATGAAACTTCATCCCTCTGCAGGCTTTTCGGCAGCCTGGACTACGTTCCGGATGGGCTATGCCATCTATCAAATGGATCATAATCTGGGGCCACGCCACTTCATTTCCTTATATTGGAATTACTAAATCAGAACTCTGATTTGGAGGAGCTAAAAATGGATAAAATGACTGTCATTACAGAATTTGCTGACCATGTCTCCAAAGGTAAAGCTTCATTTTTTCAAAAATATGGTATGGATTTCGTCATGGGACAGCGTGAAGGTGCCTGGATTCATGATATGGATGGCAAAAAACGTTTGTTTAATTGTCATTCAAATGGCGGCGTCTTCAATCTGGGTCACCGTAATCCTGAGATTATTAAAACCTTAAAATCTGCCCTGGATGAGCTGGATATCGGGAATCACCATTTTATGAGTCAGGAAAGAACAGCGCTGGCGAAACTTTTGACTGATAGTATGCCTGGAGATCTGAATGTGTGCATTTTTGGGGTCGGCGGTGGTGAAGCAGTGGATCTAGCCTTGAAACTGGCCATGGGACATACGGGTCGGGCTAAAATTATTTCTGCCAGTGGTGGCTTTCATGGTCATACTGGACTGGCGCTGGCTGTGGGTGATGCCCAATATCGCGATCCCTTTGGTATCAATAACAGTTCCATGAAACAGATTCCATTTAATGATTCGCAGGCGCTGGCCTCCGCTCTTGATAAAGATGTGGCTGCTGTGATTCTGGAAACGGTGCCATCCACTCTGGGAATGGTGATGCCCAGGGAAGGCTATCTCCAGGAAGTTCGAAGTCTTTGCGATAAAAATGGCACCCTGCTGATAATGGATGAAGTTCAGTCCGGTCTGGGTCGCACCGGAAAGCTCTGGGCTTTTGAATATGCCGGAATAACTCCTGACATGGTCATCATTGGCAAAGGACTTTCCGGTGGGATATACCCCATTTCGGCAACCGTTATTCGTGAGCCACTGGATGCTATTTTTAAACGAGACCCCTTTGTACATATTTCGACTTATGGCGGGTCGGAACTGGGCTGCAGGGTAGCTCAGCGGGTACTTGAAATCTCTTCAAATGCACGCTTCCTCGAGCGGGTACAGGTAGCAGGTATGCGCATTCATGAGCAGCTTGAATTGCTTCAAAATAAATACCCGAATTTTTTGCTGGGGATTCGGCAGACCGGTCTCATGATCGGCCTTGAGCTCAGAGATGAGTATGGCGGGCCGGCACTGACAAAAGCGGCCTATGACCATGATCTGCTTATGATCTATGCTAACAATGATCCTTCAGTGAGTCAATTTCTACCGCCCTTGATTATCAGCAATGATGAAATCGATTGGGTCATGAGGCAACTTGACAAGGCCTTGGATTCAGCCCGGAAAATACGGACTGCATTAAAGCTAAAAGGCATTGGCAGCAACCTACTCAAACGCTTCACAGGAAATGGCTGAGTTGAAACTGAACCAGGAAATACTTCAAGAATTTGAACGGGGCTTAAACCCCCAGAATCTTCAGATATCTACCATTCCATGTCAGGTCCTAGGCTATGGTGAAATATCCACAGTACTTCAAATTAACGAGGAACAAACCATCGCAGCCAAGCGAATGCCTTTGTTCTCAACGGCGGCTGGCGCTGAAAAATACGCTGAGAATTACCAGAACTATTGCGATCGATTAAGAGCGGCGGGCTTAAAGGTTCCAGAGGATAAAACCATTTCTGTAAGAGGTCATGGTGATCTTACAGTGCTTTATATCCTGCAAAAGCAGTTGCCACCAGAACGCTTCTGTCACAAACTGATCCATAGCGAACCTGAGACCTTTCTAAATGAGATGGTCCTCAGGATTGTCCAGGACATTGAGAAGATCTGGACCTATAACCAAAATCATCAGCAAAAAATTGAATTGGCTATCGATGGACAATTATCGAATTGGGTATTATTGGAGTCTGGTGAATTGTTATTCATTGATACTTCCACTCCACTCATGCATGAGAACGGAATTGAAGTCCTCGACCCTGAGCTTTTGCTCAAAAGCGCACCCTCCTTCTTACGCTGGCTGATTCGCTGGCAGTTTCTGGATGATGTTATGAGTCGTTATTACGACCCCCATCTGGTCTATACAGATCTGATCGCAAATTTATTCAAGGAGCAGTGTCCCGAGTTGGTTGATCCCTGGATAAAAGCGATTAATTCGGCAACGACGGGCAGGATGATTTCACTATCCCGCAATAAAATTGAAGCTTATTACAAAGAGGATAAACTCATTTGGAGTCTCTTCCTCGCTTTAAGAAGAATTGATCGATTTATTAAAATGAAGCTTATGCGACAACGTTATGAATTCGTTTTACCTGGCAAGATCAAACGCTAACAATGGGAACAGGATTATTTTTAACCACAGATGAACTTAGATTGACCCAGCTGAGAAACTCACAAGGCTTTTGAAGGCTAACACACAAGCTATGAGGATTCTTTTCTTAGAAACTGTCACAGACCTTTTTAATTCGGGAACAGACAAATGCGCCGTTTGATTAACACTGATACTAACGAGGTTATCAGGGTGAACAATATTAGGAGCAGAACTATAACTTATTTGACTGCGTGCTATTGCGGCTTGGTGATCGGAGAAAACTTATATGTGTGATACCTTTGTGGCATTACCATCCGTAACGCGAGATGGGAGTACGATCTTTGGCAAAAACAGCGATCGAGAGGCGTCTGAATTGCAACTGTTGGAGTTCAACCCAGAGTGTCGTCACGATCCAGGCGAATTGGTCGACTGTACCTATATGAGTATCCCTCAGGTTGAAGAAACCCATGCCGTTCTGCTCAGCCGACCTTTTTGGATGTGGGGTGCTGAAATCGGAGCCAATGACAGAGGTGTGGTCATCGGTAATGAAGCTGTGTTCACGAAGATGCCCCAACAAAAGGATACTGGATTGACAGGTATGGATCTTTTACGTCTGGCCCTGGAACGTCGTAGTACTGCCCGGGGGGCTCTTGATACCATTACAGAATTACTCAATAAATATGGCCAGGGAGGCAACGGTGGGTATCGAAACAAAGCCTTCTATTATCACAATAGTTTTCTCATCGCTGATCCCAATGAAGCCTGGGTCCTTGAGACTGCCGGACATCTCTGGGCAGCAAAAAAAGTTGAAGATTACTATGCAATCAGTAATGGTTTGACTATCGGTGCTGATTTCGATCTTATGCATGAAGATCTCATCTACAATGCCCTGGAAAAAGGCTGGATAAAGAAGAAGGCTGATTTCCATTTTTCAAATTGCTATTCCGATACTTTTTACACGAAGTTTTCAGCCTGCGCCACACGTCGGGGCAGATCACAGGCATTGTTGAGAAAACAGTCTTACGGTATTACCGATGCCTTTATCCACCTGAGAGATCATGGAGACGCTGCATATCGTCCTGACAATCACTTCCTGATGAATCATGTCTGTGCCCATGCTGGAGCGAGCCCGGCAAGACAGGCCTCCCAATCCACTGCATCCCTGGTGGCACATTTAACTCCAGACCTTAACACTTTCTGGGCCACTGCAACATCAAGTCCATGTTCCTCTGTATTCAAACCGGTCTGGTTTGGGGAAAAACCACTGCCGACCTCTTTTGTGGGCGAGAATGTGGATCAGTATGATGACGATATTTTCTGGTGGCATCATGAGGAACTCCATCGCCAGATGCTAAAGGACTTTGTTCACAGACACGAACTTATTCGCAAGGAATTCGATGTGCTTGAGGAACGCTGGATAGCGGAAGCGTCGAAAGTGAGCGCCGAAGACAGGGCCAGCCTCACTGCAGAAGCTTTTAACCTGGAGCGTGAAATTACTGATGCTCTGGTTGCCATGATAGAGACTGAGACAGCTCAGCACAATCCTCATTTCCCCTATCGACGTTTCTGGAAAAAGCAAAATGCACTGGTGAATTTAGAGTTAAAATAGGCTCCTGAGTCTAGATCCTTTCAGGCTGAGGGCGACATCTTGGGATAACTTCTGCTTTTGACACGAATGAACACGAACTGAGATTTAGTTTAAATAGGGGTTCCTCAATAAGTCTCATGCTGGGCCACCCCATAGTCCAGCCTGACTTTTATAATTCTTTTCGTGGATTGTCTCATTCCAGATTGACCAAGATATCTGTTTAAACGTGGCTTGAACCAG
>FLOH01000767.1_pt1 | contig 58899 bp, 58 predicted proteins | sample 756751 | NCBI WGS metagenome assembly FLOH01 (sample SAMEA4026879, study PRJEB14308) | marine metagenome | biome: coastal water; material: water | depth 74 m
CTATTTTAGTTAGTATTAGTTTAAATGAACCATTGGGCATTTTTTTAACATCAACAAACCTTTGGTCACTCAACCTTGTGATAGAGCGATTAAGACTATTTAATTGTATTTTATTCCAGTCAGCTCCAAGTTTCTTAAAATAGTATTCAAATTGACCAACACTGTGGGTATACATATGAAAAGTAAAGCCACTTTCAAGTGCTAGTAACAATTTTTTTTGTATTGGCCCAATTCTATACATATTTTAATTATGTATTTTTTCTTGTTTATATCGTGGTGTTTATGTATTATAACACTGTTTTTCTATCTAACGCGAGAAGACGACCGTCTTCTCGCGTTAGATAATGTGAAGGCATACTTGGATGAATAAGCGTTGTATTGTTTACTTTTGGTATTTTCTTGCTTAAAAATTGGCATTTTGGTAAGATTATGGAGTTAAATAATATCAAATTAAATGCAAATATTTATTATATCTCTAATTATTATTCTTATTGCGGTTATTCTCGCGGTTGCTTGGTTTTTGAATAAGAAGTTCAATTCTATAATGGTAGGCAAAGAAAAAGACCAGTCTTTTTTAATGCTTCAAGAGTCAGTCCAAAATCTAAATAAAACAGTTGATGATAAATTTCATAGTTTAAATACAACAGTAGACAATAAATTATCTGATTCTAATCGTCAGATGCAGGTTCAATTTGGTCACAGTATGGAAGTAATTAAGGATGTTGCTTCAAAGGCGGCTCAGATTCAGGAAACTAATAAACAAGTTAAAGATTTTTCTCAACAATTATTTGATTTAAAACGAGTTTTAACTTCACAGAAGCAACGCGGTAATTTGGGTGAGGCAGGATTACAATTGGTTTTAGAAAATATTTTGCCACCAACTGCTTATCAGTTGCAGTATAAAATTAATGAAGGAGCGGTAGTTGATGCGGCAATTATTACCAAAGACGGTATTATTCCAGTTGATGCTAAGTTTTCACTAGAAAATTATAACAGAATTGTTTCCGAAGATGACGACGAACGAAAAAAAGTATTAGAAAAAGAATTCAAAAATGACTTAAAGAAACGAATTGATGAAACCGCTAAATATATTCAGCCTAGTCGGGGGACATTGGATTTTGCTTTTATGTTTATACCAGCCGAAGCGATTTATTATGATTTACTGGTTAATGAGGTGGGAGCAGTAAAAGTAGATACTGGAGGATTGATTGATTATGCCTTTAAAGAAAAGAAGGTGATTATTGTTTCGCCGACTACTTTTGCAGCTTATTTACAAACAGTATTGCAAGGGTTAAGGGCGTTAAAGATTGAAGATCAGGCCAAGGATATTATTAAAAATGTTGAAAAATTACAGCGACACATTAATGCCTACGACGATCGGATGCAGAAACTGGGTGGGAGCTTGAGTACAACAGTAAATGCTTATAATAGTGGTTATAAAGAATTTAAAAAGATTGATAAAGATATTTTAAAAATTGCTGGTGGAGATTCGGAAATAGAGACATTAGAAATTGATAAACCAAGCGTATTACAATAAAATAAAACTATGATAAAAATCGGTATCATAGGAGGGTCAGGGTTGGAAAACCCAGATATTTTAGAGGGAGCACAAAAGTTTTCGGTAGAAACTCCATATGGTGATCCAAGTTCGCCATTGGTGCTCGGAAAAATTGGTGGAGTAAATGTGGTTTTACTGTCTAGACATGGTAATGGACACGCGATTACGCCAACTGGGGTGAATAATCGAGCCAATATTTATGCCTTAAAAGAAATCGGCTGTACTCATCTTATTGTAACTACTGCTTGTGGTAGCTTGAAAGAAGAAATTTGTCGAGGAGATTTAGTAATTCTTGATCAGTTTATTGATTTTACCAAACATCGAGCTTTAACTTTTTTTGATGAGTTTCCTGGAGGTGGAGCCGAGCATGCCAAGCACACTGCGATGGCTGAGCCATTTTCAGAGGAGTTAAGAAGGGTTTTAATTGAAACAGCAAACGAGTTAAATATTAAACATCATAAAACTGGTACGGTTATTACTATTGAAGGAAATAGATTTAGCACTAGAGCTGAGAGTATAATGTTTAAATCTTGGGGCGCTGATGTGATTAATATGAGTGTGGCACCAGAATGTATATTAGCTAATGAAGTTGGACTCCCATATGCGGCTATCGCCATGGCTACTGATTATGATTCTTGGAAATCCGATGAGTTTAGTGTGGATTGGGAAGATATTTTAAAAGTTTTCAGTCAGAATGTTGAAAAAGCAACTCAGCTTTTGGTTAAAGCGGTATCAAAAATAGGTGGCAACGATTCTATCAAATCAAAAATTAGAACAATTGCTAATTGGCCGAAAGATGGAGTGATGTTTCGAGATATTACTACTTTACTTAAAGATCCAGAAGGATTAAAGATTTGTATTAATAATTTTTATGAACGTTATAAGAATTTAGATATTGATGTAATTGCCAGTATTGATGCTAGGGGATTTATTTTAGGTAGTGTTTTAGCATATAAACTTGGAGTTGGGTTTGTGCCAATTAGAAAGAAGGGGAAGTTGCCAGCCGAGGTAGAAACAGAGGAGTATATGAAAGAATATGGGCTAGATGAGTTGGCAATTCATAAGGATGCGATCGAGTCTGGTCAGAAAGTATTAATTATTGATGATCTTTTGGCAACCGGTGGAACCGCTATTGCTTCAGCAAATCTAGTAAAAAAAGTTGGTGGGCAGGTAGTAGAATTAGCATTTATTGTTGATTTACCGGATCTGGGTGGCAGTCAGAAATTAAAAGGAATTGGCTATTCGGTTTATTGTCAGACCAGCTTTGAGGGTGAATAATAAGACGATTAAAAATAATTACTATATTATGAAAAATCTATTTATATTTTTGTTTGTTTTTTCATTTGTTTTTTTACTTGTGGGTTGTGGTTCAACTGTTAGTGATCGAGGCCAAGAAATGCCAGACTTGAGTGGAGAGGTGTCAGACGATATTTGTGTGGCTCATTCTGGAGATAGCATAACTCTTGATGAGGCGATGGATATTGCCGAGGGCAGTAATTGTGCTCAAGAAGGAGAAATCCAAAGAGCGTGTAACTGTAATGAAGGTACCGGCACCTGTTGGCTGGATATAGAAGCAAAAAAACCAGGATGTAATCCTGCTTGTGTGGTTGATCTAGAAACAAAAGAGGCTCAAGTAAATTGGCGATGTACTGGGTTAATAGTCGATTAAATAATAAATAACTATAAATATGAATTTAGCTGTCGTATATATGGTAGCTGGGATGTCTAGTCGGTTTGGTGGGGAGATAAAACAGTTTGCTAAAATCGGTCCAGAAGGAGAGACATTGATAGAATATTCTATAAAACAAGCTCTTGCGGCTGGGTTTAATCAGATAGTATTTATTGTAGGAGAAAAAACAGAGAAGCCCTTTAAAAAAAAGTTTGGTGATGAATATCAAGGAGTGCCGGTTTATTATGCTTTTCAGCAATTTGATCATGACAGTAGAGAAAAGCCTTGGGGCACAACTGATGCACTTTGTACTATAGATGGGGTTGTAAATAGTGGTTTTGTTATTTGTAATGGTGATGATATCTATGGTGAGGATGCTTTTGGGTTGTTGGCTGATCATTTAAAGAGTAATTCTACTAATGCTACTATTGGTTATAAGATTAAAAATGTTTTGTCAGAAACTGGTGGGGTCAATCGGGGTAAGTTTGAAATTGATTCAAATAAAAAAATGCTGTCAATTCAAGAAACATTTGATATTCAAAAATCAAATCTAGCAGAAAAGGATTTAACTGAAGATAGTTTGTGTAGTATGAACATTTGGGCCTTTCAGCCCGAGATTATTGGATTGCTTGGAAAAATACTTAAAGATTTTAAAGCAGATCATCAAGGTAGCTCAAAAATTGAATGTTTATTGCCAAATACAATTGGTGAATTAATTGATTCTGGTCAAGCCGTGGTAGATGTTTATCCCACTGATGAAACTTGTTTTGGGGTGACTAGCCCAGAAGATGAAGAACGAGTTAAAAATATGATTAAAAATCAATCTTAATATATATTTGAGAAAATAATATGCCAAGTAAAAAAGTGCGTAAGGTGGTTATCCCTGTGGCGGGACTAGGTACGCGGTTTTTGCCAATTACCAAATCAATTCCTAAGGAAATGTTACCGGTTTTAAACAAACCAACAATTCAATATATTATTGAGGAAGCAGTTGAAGCGGGGATTGAGGATGTTATTCTAGTCACTTCACCGACCAAAAAAGCAATTGAAGACCATTTTGATCGAGATGCTGCTCTGGAAGATTTATGTCTTTCTTCTGGTAAGGAAGACGTTTGTCAGCAGATTAAAGATATCGCGAATTTGGCTAATTTTATTTATATCAGACAAAAAGGACCCTATGGCACTGGTACGCCAGTTTTCAATGCTAGAAATGTTATTGGCGATGAACCATTTGCAGTGGTCTATGGTGATCATATTATTAAGGGGGCATCAGGTCGACCCCATCTAAAGCAGTTAATTGAAGTTTATGAAAAATATGGTGATCCGGTTTTGACTGGCTCTATCATTGATGATGAAGGTACAACTAAGCATGGCGTTGTTGAGGGTGCTGAAGTTGAGCCTGGAGTAGTTAAGGTTGATAAGCTAATGGAAAAGCCTGGTCCTCAGGCAACAAAGAGTCGGGTTGGTTCGGTCAGTGGTTATATTCTTACTCCTGATATTTTTGATATTTTAGAAAATATGAAGCCTCAAGCAGGCAAGGAATTTTATTTAACTGATGCTATAGAACTTTTAATGGAGAAAAGACCAGTTTATGCTAAAATAGTTGATGCCCAGCGGTATGATACGGGAAATATGTTTAGTTGGCTTAAGGCTAATATTGAATATGGCTTAATGAATGATGAGATTAAAGACAAATTGATGGAGTATTTGAAAGGAAAGGTAAAATAGTATTATAGAAAATAAAAATATAGGATAGATTCATTATTTGGCAATCATGAAGGTACCTGGTACCTTCATGATTATTTGTATTACAAAAAAAAGAAGCGGACCAACCTCTGGTGGGGTTGTGTCCGCTAGGAGAAACTATGGTGGCGCTTACCCAGCGCCTTGTTCTTGGCCGTTACTAACGCTGAGGTCGGCGGCCGACAGGGGACGTTATCCACGAAACACTCGTGTTTGTCGGTGCAATCAATACAGCCATATATTGGGGTCCTCCGTTTTGCCCGCTGACGGGCGCTTCCTTGCAGTGCTCAGTTTCGAGCACTGTATCTCAGTGGCCACATACGCCACTAACTATTAGTAAGTTTATCAAATATAATAGCAAATTTCAACGAGCACTGTGGATAACTTAATTATATTTAGTTTAGTATAAAAAATAAATATTTCATCCAAAAGTATTTTTTATGGTATAATACTTATTATGAAACAAGATGAACTAAATAAAATTTTAAAATCTTTGGCTAAAGAATGGTTTTTGTTTGCACCAAAGAAGGACGGCAAAGATAGTATTATTGATGAGGTGACGGATATTGAGGCCATTGATTGGTCAGGACAAATGCCGAGAAATTCTTGGAAGAAGATATTTTTGCCAGCTAGTGAATATTTATTTGATTTAAAAAATGGTTTTAATAGTGACAGAGGAAAAACTCCCCAAGTTGCTTGCGTTGGAATGAATGTAGTTGATTTAAAAGCATTAACTTTATTTGATCTAGTATTTTCCAAGGATGTTTATTATGGTAGAAGAAGAAAGAATATTTTAGTAATTGGACTTAGTGTAAATAGTCCAAATGATTATAAAAAGTACAAAGTTTTCAGTCATAATTATGAAGAAGATATATTAGAGCACATTAAGTTTGATGTTTTTCTGATGAAAAATAAGGGTGGAGAATATAAAATTTATTCTGGATCTCAGAAAGGTAAGGACGTTTTAGATAGTTTAAAAATTAAGGACTATCAACATATTGAGTTTGCAGGAGCGATTGCAGAATCTGGTCCAGACAAGAGAATGCTAGAGTTGCAAAAGAAAATGGAAAAGTCTGAGGGGCGGGCAATTTGGGGGCAATTAAATGATATTTGCATTGCTTGTGGGAAGTGCTCAATAGTGTGCCCGACTTGTTTTTGCTTTGATATTAATGATTCATCTGATTTAAAGAATAATAATACTCGAGTCCGTAAGTGGGGGAATTGTTTTTATAATGATTTTTCAAAAGTAGCCGGTGGGCATAAATCTCTAGACACAGTTAGTAAAAAAATATTTTTTTGGTATTATCATAAATTTGTCAGGACACCTCATGAGTATCAAATTCCGGGGTGTGTGGGTTGTGGGCGTTGCTCAAAGGTTTGTCCAGTGGGTATTAAGATAAGCGAAGTATTAAAAAAATTGTAAAACAATTTTTAAATATCAAATCCTAAATATCAAATTCTAAATAAATTAAAATTTAATTTTTTGATATTTTGTTTTTAGATTTGTTTAGGATTTAGATATTAGAATTTATAATTTATATACTAATGATTAATATTTATCAACCAGTAAAAGTTAAAGTGGTTTCTGTGATTAAGGAATCAGTTGATACTAAATTGTTTAGATTTAGTTTTGCTAGTCGTAAAATTCAAAAAGATTTTGCGTATTTACCTGGTCAGTTTATGCAAATTGGTTTACCTAATTGGGGTGAATGTCCGATTAGTATTTGTTCTAGTCCAACAGAGTCAGCTAAATTTTTTGAATTAGCTGTTCGTGATGTCGGCAATTTGACTCATAAATTAAATGGTTTAAAAAAAGGTGACGAGGCCTACGTTCGTGGTCCCTATGGCAATGGTTTCGATGTCGATCAATTTAAGGGGCAGGACTTACTTTTGATTGGTGGCGGTTGTGGTTTTATTCCACTTAGACCATTAATTAAAGATGTAGTTTCAGGTTTATTAAAAGTTAAAGGCATAAAGATATTTTATGGTTGCTATAGCGAAGAAACATTACTTTTTCGTAAGGAGTTAGCTGGTTGGAATCGTCAAGCAGAGCTTAGTACAATACTTGAAAAGCCAACTAAAAAATGGGCCGGTGAAAGGGGTATGGTGACTGACTTGTTTAAAATACGTCAGATTAATCCAAATTCAGTGGTTGTAATGGTTGGTCCGCCGATAATGTATAAATTTGTAATTAAAGAACTGAAGAAAAAGAAGATTAAAGATAGTAATATTTATTTGTCATTGGAGAATAAAATGTATTGTGGGGTAGGGACTTGTCAGCATTGTGCTATTGGACCTTATTATGTCTGTAAAGATGGGCCGGTATTCTGTTATCGTGATATTAAAAAGTATTTAAATTAATAATAAAAATTTTATGTTTGGAGCAGCTTTAATTATTGTGGGTTTGGTTTTTTTGTTGAAAAACACTGGTTTTATGCCTGATATTGCTTGGGATATTATTTGGCCAATTATTTTAATTGTTTTTGGAGCAACAATGGTTTTTAAAAAGAAATAATATTCTTTTATTGTTCCACTTCCTGCTTTATACTTGATAACTTTTAACTTTATACTAGTCTGTGTGTCTAACTAAACCCTACAAAATAAAATCAATTGACGGCTCGAGTGCTATTTTAGAAGATGGACGTCGGGTCAATCTTTGTACAATAAGAGGAGCTCAGACTGGTGACTGGGTGTTAGTTAATGCCGATTTAGCAATAAATAAGGTAAGCGAGAAGGAGGCAGAGGAGATTAATAGTTACTTTTCTAAATGAAAATTGACGGAGCAATTTTAGCGGCTCGCTATGCCTATATGCCTAATCAGTTGAGGTATTGCGGTGGCGATCGTAATTCAGAACTTTTAAGTTATATCGGTACAAATAGAGTGGATCAAGGTCTGAACAATCTTTTGGTAGAATTTGAAACGATGTATCCGTATTTGAAGTTGATTGCCGAGGCTAATAATATCATTGATCCATTTGACTATCGAGTAGTGGAGGCATATTGGATTGGTAATGAGTTGCTTGAAACTGTTTCAGCTAGGGGTATATATGAACATATGGTTGATGGCCAGAGAATGAAAGCGAAATTTAAAAATAAAATATTGGAAAAAGTTTTTGGTAAGATCCCTCTTGGTGCTAAACCTCATCATTCGTGGCACGTTTTTAATATTCCACGAGCCAATCGGGAATATTATCCTGCTGAATATTTAAACACACTAAATCAATGTAGAATTGTTCCAGCAAAAATTGTAGAAATAAGTAGCGACAAATTAAAGGTAGTTTATGAGCCTTTAGTTGTTAAAAATGATATAATTATAATAGGCTCAAAAATAAGAGAACGTATTTATTTTGATAAAAATATTTATTTTGATTTGAAAGTTGGGTCCTGGGTAGCTGTTCATTGGGGTTGGGTGTGCGATGTTTTAACTGATTCTCAAGTGAAGAATTTAAAAAAGTGGACAGACTATAATTTAACTTTAGCTAATATTAAATAATGGCAAAAAGAAAAAAACCAAAAATTGCAATTATAAGTCTCACCTCTTGTGAAGGATGTCAGTTTGCAATGCTTGACTTAGGTCAGAAGTTTTTAGCTCTACTCAAAGATGTTGAATTAGATGAATTTAGATTACTTAAAGATGGTAGGTCAACCAGTGAACATTATAATATTTGTTTTGTTGAGGGTAATCCAATTACATCTGAAAATATCTCTCTTTTAAAAGAGATGCGGAAAAAGTCTGATTTCTTAGTGGTTTTAGGAAATTGTGCAGCCTTGGGTGGGGTTTGGGAAATGAAAAATTACAAATCCAAGCAAGATATTGTAAAAAAAATATATAAGACAACAAAAGTTGCTAATCCAAACATTAAAGAGGTAGATAATTTTGTTGAAGTTGACTTTACAATTCCGGGGTGCCCAATTACTGGTGGGGAATTTTTGGAAGTGGTTGGTCAGATGCTTTTGGGCAAAAAACCTAAGATTGATCAAAGTCCAGTGTGTTATGAATGTCAGACTGCTGGCTATGAATGTTTATTACAGAAGGGGGAAATATGTTTGGGTCCAATTACTTTAGGTGGGTGCGACGCAGTGTGTTTAAAAAGTAAGCAGGATTGTTGGGGTTGTCGTGGGTTATTTGAAGGGGCACAAGTTAGAAATTTTATGGAATATTTATTAAAAAATTTTACCAGAGAAGAAATTTATCGTGTATTAGAAGTATTTGGTGCTCGAGATAGTGTGTTGGGAGAATTAAGCAATAGTAAAAAATAAATATATGTCTAGTCCAGAAAATTTTGCTCGTGATACTGAACATCGAAATTTATTACAGGTTGAGTTTATTCGTCAGGTTATTGGTGGTGATGCGGAACTTGAAAGAATGGGTTATGAAAAACAACGTGATCTTTTTCGTCTAATTAGTTCTATCATTGATGAAAATGAAACTATTAGAGAATTGGCTGAGGCTGAAGATTATGACGGGGCGATAGATTTAATGAAACGTGACTTTGAAGATAAAAAACAATTATTGGCAGCATAGTTTTTATTTATTAGTATTGTGCTATGAAAATTCAAATAAATCATATTGGGAAAATGGAAGGCCACACAGATTTTGTGGCTGAGATTTTGAAAAATGATGTAAAGTCAGCCAAGATGATGACCACTGAAGGTACTAGATTAATTGAAGGTATTTTGGTGGGTCGTCACTTTTCAGAAGCGCCAATTATTACTTCTAGAATTTGTGGAATTTGTCCGGTGGTTCATAAATTATCATCAATTAAAGCAATAGAAAACGCTTTTGGGATTAAGCCAACTATCCAGACAATAAAGCTTAGAAAGGTGATGGAGTTAGCTCAAATAGTTCATAGTCATGCTCTTCATTTATTTTTTTTATCAATGCCTGATTTTTTTGATATTGAAGATGATTTAAAATTTCTTTCTGACCATTCTAAGGAAACTGCTTCGGCGATTAAAGTAAGAGAATGGGCTCTTAAAATTATTGAAGTAATTGGTGGTCGGGCAGTGCACCCGATTGCTTGTGAAGTTGGTGGGTTTAAAGTATTGCCTAAAAAAATTGAATTAGATAACTTGGTTGCCCAAAATGAAAATATAATGAAAGAGGCACTTAAATTAGTTAATATGGTAATTAAAATTCGTTATCCAAAGTTTAAGCGATCGACGAGGTTTATTAGTTTAACTAGTGATAAGGAATATGCAATTTATGAAGGGGATTTGGCGATATCTTCAGATGAAAATAAAAAATATAAAATAGTTAAAGCTAGTGATTTTACTAAAAATATTGAAGAGATTGAAGAGCCCTATCGTGCAGCAAAGTCAGCCACTTTAGATGGTGAGCCGTTTATGGTGGGGGCGCTAGCAAGAATAAACAACAACCATGCCAAATTAAATCCTATGGCTAAGGGGATACTTAAGGGGTTAGATTGGAAATTCCCACAATTAAATAGTTTTGAAAATATTACTGCTCAGGCGATTGAAATTGTTCACGCAATTGAAGAAATTGTTAAGATATTAAGAAGTTTGAAAACTATTGAATTAGAAGAAAGTTTAGGAAAGAAGTTAAATGTACTAGCTTCTGCTAACCCAAAGGGCCGACTAGTTAAGGGAGTAGATGCCATAGAAGCACCTCGAGGGACTCTGTATCATCATTATGGGATAGATAAAAATGGCTTTATTGTGGAATGTAATATTATAACGCCGACGGTTTCGTTTTTAAAAAATTTAGAAGAAGATATTAAATTATATTTGCCAAACGTCTTGAAGCTAAGTGACAGACAAAGAACTAGAAAGATTAGGGCGCTGATTAGGGCGTATGATCCTTGTATTGCGTGTGCGACGCATTAGCCGAAGGCTAATGCTAGTTAAAAGTTAAAGGTTATAAAGTTAAAAGTATCTTGAATAATGAAAATAGATAAATTTGAAGATATTATCGCCTGGCAGAAGGCCAGCCAATTAACGGTTAGTTTGTATGGCACATTTAAGGACTCTAGAGACTTTTCTTTTAGGGATCAAATTCAAAGGGCCTCGGTATCGATAACGAACAATATTGCTGAGGGATTCGAACGGCAAAGTAATAGAGACTTTATTAAGTTTTTATATATAGCAAAAGGTTCTTGCGGTGAGGTTAGGTCAATGCTTCATTTAGCCTTAAAATTAAATTATATTTCAAAAGAGCGGTTTGATGAGTTCTATAAACTAACTATTGAAATTTCTAAATTAATTTCAGGATTTATTAAAACTTTATAATTACCAATTTTATATTTTATAACTTTATACTTTTAACTTTATAACTTTGTTAAAATTGTATAAACATTAACTTTACACTTTTAACTTTATAACTTTTAACTAATATCTATGCACGATTTTCATTTAGCTGATCAGATTTATAAGGTTATTTCTGATCACGCAGAAAAAAATAACTTAAAAAAGGTAAAAAAAGTAATAATTGAACTAGGTTCAATTGTTGAACATGGTGAAGAGATATTACCAGAAAATTTAAAATTTAATATTAAAATGTTGGCTGAGGGTACAGTGGCTAATGGTTTAGATGTTGAAATACAAAAAATTGATGGCGACAATTGGATATTGAAGGAAATAGAAGGAGAGTAATTTTAAAGAAGTCTGACCCCTTTAGTCTTATTATCACCACTGTCATTCCCGCGCAGGCGGGAATCTTTCAACAACAAAATAATAAAAATCCAACGGCTAAATGACCACTTAGCCGTTAAACATTCAACGCTTCATACCCCTGAAGTGTTTGGAAATACCAATTATTTGGTATTTTTTTATGGTTGATTTTATGTTATAATTAATCAAATTACAGCTTGTGAGTATTTTTTGAATGAAAGTAAAAACAATTAGACAAATTAAAGACTTAAAAGGCAAGCGCGTACTCCTACGAGCTGATTTTAATGTGCCGATTAACTCTCAGGGGCGGGTGGGTCGAGATGAAGATTATCGCTTGGTTCAGACTTTGCCGACCATTAATTATTTAATTAACAAGGGGGCTAAAGTTATTATTATGGCTCATTTGGGCCGTCCCGATGGAAAAGTGGTTAAAGAGTTAAGGTTGGATCCGGTAGTCAAGAGGCTTTCAAAATTACTTAAAAAGGAGATATATAAGTCAGATCAGATATTGGGCAAGGCTGTCAAAAAGTTTATTGGTAGCATGGAAGAGGGTGATGTTCTAATGTTAGAAAATATTCGATTCGATCGGCGTGAGGAGAAGGGTAGTAAAATGTTTGCCAGGCAACTTGCAAAGTTAGGTGATGTTTATGTCAATGATTCATTTTCAGTGGACCATCGTAATCATGTGTCTACTGCAGTTATCCAAAAGTATTTACCTAGTTATGCCGGATTACTTCTAGAAGATGAAGTTAAAAATCTGAGTAAGGTGTTTATTAAACCACCAAGACCCCTGGTAACTATCGTTGGTGGAGCAAAGATTTCAACTAAGGTAAAAGTGATTAAGAGATTTTTAGAAGTAACAGATTACATATTGCTGGGTGGGGCATTAGCCAATACTGTACTACAGGTTATGGGTATTTCAGTTGGAATGTCATTGGTAGAGCCAGAAATGATTCCGGTAATTAAAAAAATTAATTTAACTGATGACCAGCTTCGGGTGCCGGTTGATGGGGTGATGGCTAAAAGTTATGATAGCAAAAATGGCAGAATTGATGCTTTGGGGGATATTGGTAAAAACGAGTTAATTTTGGATATTGGCCCAGATACCATTAAGCTTTATAAAAAGATTATTAAGTCAGCGAAGATGATTGTTTGGAATGGTCCGATGGGGTTAATTGAAAATCCAGTATTTGCTAAAGGGACGAAAGAATTGGTTAAAATTCTGGCTAGCTGCAAGGCCGAGACAATTGTTGGCGGGGGTGAGACAGTTCAGATGATTAGAACTATGAAACTAGAAGATAAATTTGATTTTATTTCCACTGGCGGTGGAGCAATGTTAGAGTTTTTGGAAGGGAAAGAATTGCCAGGGTTAAAAAGATTGGTAAAAAAATAAAATAATTAAATAGTTAAAAGTTATGTCAAAGATCAAATCAATTGTGGCGCGAGAGATATTAGATTCTCGGGGAAACCCAACCGTAGAGGTGGAAGTCGTTTTGGATAATAAAATGAAGGCTTGGGCGGCAGTGCCAAGTGGGGCTTCAACTGGTACTCATGAAGCATTAGAGTTAAGAGATGGTGATCAGAAAAGATACAATGGCAAAGGAGTTTTGAAAGCAGTTAAAAATATTAATTCAATCATTGCACCGAAGTTAAAGGGGATGAGTCCTCGTGATCAAAAAAAGATTGATCAACTGATGATTGATATGGATGGAACGGATAATAAGTCAAGATTAGGTGCTAATGCAATTTTGGGTGTGTCACTGGCAGTTGCTCGAGCCGGAGCGATGGATAGCAATCTACCACTTTATATGTATTTAAAAAAGAAGTTTTGGAATAGCGATAAGGGATTGAAGTTTCCAAAACCAACAATGAATATTTTAAACGGCGGTGCTCATGCCGGTTGGTCGATTGACGTTCAGGAATTTATGGTAGTGCCTCAACAAAAAAATATTAAAGAAGCAGTGCGTTGTGGTGCTGAGATATTTCATGCGCTCTCTGGACTGCTAAAGAAAAAAGGTTATCCGGTTACGGTTGGTGATGAGGGTGGGTATGCACCAAAATTGCCGGGCAATGAAAAGGCTTTGGAGCTAATGATTGAAGCAGTGAAATCTGCTGGCTATAAATTAAATCAGGATGTTAATTTCGCGATTGACACCGCATCATCGGAGTTTTTTGCTAAGGATGTCTATGATATGAAAGCTGACAAGAAAAAAAGAAATTCGTCTCAGATGATTGAAATGTATCAGAAATGGATTAATAAATATCCAATTGAATCATTGGAAGATGGTTTAGGTGAAGATGATTGGACGGGTTGGGCAAATCTAACTAAATCAATGGGCAAAAAAATTGCCTTAGTTGGAGATGATTTATTTGTAACTAATATTAAAAGATTAGATCAGGGTATAAAAGAGAAGGTTGGTAATGCAATTTTGATTAAGTTAAATCAAATTGGATCATTATCGGAAACGGTAGATTGTATTAAGCTAGCTCAAAAGAATGGTTATAAAGTTTCTGTTTCTCATCGAAGTGGTGAAACGGTAGACGATTTTATTGCTGATTTGGCAGTAGCTTGTGGCGCAGAATATATCAAAACTGGATCATTATCGAGAAGTGAACGAGTAGCAAAATACAATCGATTGATGGAGATTTGGGATGAAGCTAAATAAAATCTAAATGATTAAATCCAAATACTAAATTAAATTCCAAGAATTATAAATATTTAGTTTTTTGAGTTTGGGTTTGATTTGAAATTTGTTTTTTGAAATTTGTCATTAAGAAGATTATATAATTGATTTATGATTGCTATTAAAAATAAAAGATCGCCAAAAGTTGTCTTATTGATATTAGACGGTTGGGGATTAGGCAAACAAGACGACGGTAATGCAATTTATCTTGCAAAAACGCCTTTCATTGATTCTTTGTATAAGAAGTATCCTTGGACAAAACTTTGTGCGCATGGAAAATGTGCTGGACTTCCTAAAAATCAAGTGGGGAACTCTGAAGCTGGTCATGAAAATATTGGCGCAGGAAGACTAGTCAATCAAGATGTGGTCTATATAGATAAGGATATTAAAGATGGCAGGTTCTATAAAAATCCCGCTTTTTTGGCTGTAATAAATCAAGTTAAAAAGGGTAAAGGCAATTTACATTTAATGGGGATGCTTTCTAGTAATGGAAGTCCTCACAGTAACTCTAGTCATCTGAAGGCGTTAATTAAACTGACTCGTCAAAAAAATATTAAAAATGTTTATTTACATTTATTTACTGATGGTCGAGACTCACCGCCGCGATCAGCAATGAAGGTGATTGGTGCTTTGGAAAGATTTTTGAATCCTAATGAAATTATAGCCACTATAATCGGAAGATTCTATGCCATGGATCGTAAAAAGTCTTGGGATAGAACAAATTGGGCTTATGAAGCGATGCTTTTAGGGGAGGGTCATAAGGCTAAGAGTCCGCAGGAGGGGATTACTCGAGCATATAACGCAAATGTGACCGATGAATATATTGAACCAATTGTAATGTATCAAAATGGTAAAATGACCACTCGAATTAAAGATAATGATGCAATAATATTTTTCAATCTTAGATCTGATCGGGCTAGGCGGATGGCAAAGCCGTTTGTACAAACTAATTTTCAAAAAATGAACCATGGGTCAATAAAACGAAAAAAGGTTTTAAAAAATGTGGTATTTGTAGCAATGACTGATTTTGGTCCCGACTTGGATGGAATTTTAACAGCGTATCCATCAGAGGATTTAAAAAATACTCTCCCAATTAAATTAAAGGATAAAAAGCAAATATATATTGCTGAAAAAGAAAAGTATGCCCATGTTACATACTTTTTTAATGGCGGCTATCCTGATCCAGTAGCTGGAGAAGAAAGATTTTTAATACCGTCACCAAGTGTATCGTCTTATGATCAGAAGCCAGCGATGTCGACTGCTGGAATTGTAAAAAAGGTGATTAGCTCAATTAGTGAGTATGATTTTATTTGTGCAAATATTGCTTGTCCAGATATGGTGGCTCATACTGGTAATTTGAAAGCTGGGATTAAGGCCGCTGAAGCAGTAGATAAATATGTCAAAAAGATTTATCAAGTATGTAAAAAGAAGAATGTAGATTTAATAATTACCGCTGATCATGGTAATTTAGAATATATGCTAAACACTGAAACTGGGGAAATAATTACTGAACATACCACTAATCCGGTGCCATTTATCGTTATTAGTAATCAAGTGCCAAAAAGCAGGCGGTTGAAAAGTAGTTGTAATTTAGGTAATATTGCACCAAGTATAGTTAAGTTATTTGGTATCAAGGGCGATAATAATGATAGTATTATATAATGAAAAAAGATAATAAAGAGCATCAAAAGGTAGTTTTAGTAATTATAGAGGGATGGGGTGTTGCACCTGAGTCTAGGGGCAATGCAATTTCGTTAGCTAAAACTCCTAATTTTGACAATTTAGTTAAAATCTATCCAGTTGGGGTTATGCGTGCAAGTGGTGAAGCGGTTGGGTTGTCAAAATCTCAGACAGGTGACGCAGTTGTTGGTCACTTGAATATTGGTGCTGGCAGGGTTGTTTATCAAAAGACGGCAGAAATTGATCGGGCTATTTTGTCTGGTGATTTTTTTAATAATTCCGCACTAATTAAAGCGGTTAGTGCTGGATCAAAACATCGGTCAAATTTACATATTGTTAGTTGTTTATCTGGCAAAAATATAGAATATTTAGTTGCTATCTTAGAGCTAATTCGTATAAATAAAGTCTCTGATGTGTTTTTTCATATTGTTTTAGGCGGTGGTGGGTCATATAACGAAGGTTTAAATTTGGTAGCTGAATTTGAAAGTAAATTAGAGAAAAGTGGAGTGGGTAGTATTTTAACTGTTAGTGGTCGAGACTATACAATGGATTCAGGTAATCATTGGGATATGATTGAACAATCTTATCGGGCGATTGTAGAAGGACAATCTGATGAAATTTATCAAACTGCTAGTGAGGCAATAAGAATGTCTTATAATAATCAGATATTTGATGATCAAATGAAGCCGGTTGTTATTGAACAAAAAAGAAACTCAAAGTTAAAAAACTATGATTCAATTGTATTTTTAAGTTGTGAAGCAGAAAGAATGCGAGAATTTGTCAAAGCATTGTCTTTGCCTTCTTTTAGTAAATTTAATCGTGAATACCTAAATAAGCTTTTGATTACGACGATGATTGAATATGATTATGATTTACCAGTCGCCGTTGCTTTTAAAACAAAAGAAATTAAAAATACATTAAGTGAAATAATTTCCATAAATGGCTTGGAGCAAATTAAAATTGCAGAAACAGAACGATACCCACATTTAACATTTTTTTTTAGCGGACAGAACGAACAGTTTGAAGGTGAGATTAGAAAGCTTATTCCCGCTCAAAAGACTAGGTCATATGATGAATCACCATTTATGTCGTTGAAAGAAATTGTGAGCGAAACCACTAAGGCAATAATGACTGATCAATATGCGCTTACGATTGTTAATATCGCTAATCCTGATTTAGTTGCTCACTCTGGGAATATTAAGGCGACAGTTAAATCAATAGAAGTGGTGGATAATGCTATTGGCAAAATATCTGATTTGGTTTTGGCTAAGGGAGATGCTTTGGTTGTAGTTTCGAGTCATGGCAATGCTGAGGAGATGATAAATTTACAATCTGGTGAATTAGATAAAGATCATAATATTTATCCAGTGCCATTTATTGTTGTGGGTGCTAAGTGGGAAGGGATGGTGTTGGGAAAGTTAGATATTCCTGGTACAGATTTGAGTTTGCTTAAACCGATTGGTGAATTGGCAGATGTAGCGCCAACAATTTTAAGTATTATGGGTCTCCAAAAGCCGAAAGAAATGACTGGTAAAAGTCTTATCTGATTTTGTAACCATTTTTATTGACTTTTTGATAAAATAATGGTTAAATTGGATCATTAAATTGATTATATTACTTATGAAAGTATCTAAAAGATTTATCGAGTTTTTCCCAGCGCTATCAATATGGCTGACCATAATTGGTTTGGCCATTTTGTCTTGGCTTTTGCCCTTGTGGGCAATTTATTTTGTAATAATTTTTGTAATATATTGGATTATTCGGCTTTTTTATATGATGGTCTGGCTGATTCTTTCATGGCGAAAATACCGGCAGGCGCTTAAAGTTGATTGGCCAACAAAGTTGACTGAATTAGATAAGGATTTTAGAGAATATTATCATGTTATTTTTTATCCTACTTATAAAGAACCTTATGAAGTGATTGAAAGGTCATTTGATCGACTATTAGAGTCTAATTATCCATCGGATCGATTTATCGTAGTTTTAGGTGGTGAAGGAGCTGATGCCAAAAATTTTAACATGATAGCGTCTAAAATTAGAAAAAAATATGAGGGCAAGTTTTTTAAACTTCTAACGACAGTCCACTTTCTTCAGAGCGATCAACTGCAAGGTAAGGGGTCAAATGTTTATTCAATGGAGCTTGAAGTAAAAAAGTTGATTGATGAAATGAATATTCCTTATGATAAAATAATTGTATCTTGTTTTGATATTGAAACATTACCATCAAGACAATACTTTTCCTATTTGACGTATAAATACTTAACCCATCCAAAACCAACTAGAGTTAGTTATCAGCCGTTGATTCTTTATAATAATAATATTTGGGAATCAAATCCAGTTATAAGAGTAGTAGCTTCTGCAACTACCTTTTGGCTTTTAACAGATTTATCACGACCAGAAAAGCTTTTAACATTTTCTTCCCACTCGATGAGCTTTCAAATGCTAGTTGATGTTGGATTTCATGATAAAACAATTGTGACTGAAGATTCTCGAATTTGTTTGCAAGGATTGGTCCGTTATGATGGTGATTATGGAGTGGAGCCAATGTTTGTGACACTTTCTATGGATACAGTTTACATTGGTACTTTTTGGAAAAGCTTTGTTAACCAATATAAACAAATGCGTCGGTGGGCTTGGGGCGTTGAACATTTCCCATGGATGTGGGAAAACTTTTTTGGTGAGACTCGGAATAAAAAGATTCCAGTTATGTTACGACTTAGATATTTGTGGAACCAGTTTGAGGGAATGTATTCTTGGGCTACTGCCCCGTTAATTATTTTGTTAATTGGTCGGTTACCTCTATGGTTAGCTTCAGATGAAGATCGAGCCACTGCTTTTTTTCAAAATGCACCAAAGACATTAGAGGTGATAATGGCTATCGGTATGGTTGGTTTAATTTTAAACTCGGTGATGTACACATTGATGTTACCAAGCATTCCAAAAAAGTATAGTCGTTGGCATTATATTATTATGTTAATTCAGTGGGCAATTTTCCCAATTACAATGGTGATATTTGGGGCTATTCCGGCGTTCGATGCTCAAACTAGACTACTATTAGGTGGTAAGTGGAGAATTGGTTTTTGGGTGACAGAAAAAAAGATTTAAAAGAGGTTATTTAAAAAAATATTATGGCCTTACCAAAGGTAACAATTCAAATAGTATCGTATAACAGTCTTAGATATTTAAAGGGGTGTTTGGATTCTTTGTTAAATCAAACTTATCGTGATTTTCAGATTATTGTAATTGATAATAATTCTCAAGATGGAACGGTTGATTTTGTAAAAAAGAATTATTATCACGTTACGGTTATTCGTAATTCTAAAAATGTCGGGTTTGTACAAGCCAATAATCAGGGGATTAAAATATTTCACTCACCTTATGTTATTCTATGTAATCCTGATATTACTCTGGAGCCAACCTGGCTTGAGCAGATGATGGAAAAGGTAGAAGATGAAAAGAATAAAGAAACGGCTAGTTTTTGTGGCAAGCTTTTAAAGATGAAAGTAATTAATTCGGAAACTATTGAAACAGAAAAAACTGACATTATTGATTCTTGTGGTTTAAAATTTTTAAAAAATCATCAAGTGGTAGAGTTGGGTGCCGGAGAGAATGTATCAGAATTTAAAAATGATCGTGAAGTATTTGGTTGCTCTGGCGCATTAGTCTTATATCGGCGTGAAGCATTAGAACAGATAATGCTAAAGGGAAGGGGGATGGAGTCTGGTGAATATTTTGATGAGGACTTTTTTATGTATAAAGAAGACGTTGATTTAGCATGGCGATTAAGGTTGGCGGGTTGGAAGGCTCAAATGATTCCTGGGGCAGTTGCTTATCATGTGCGATCGTTATCTGGTGTTGAAAGTAAAAAGCTTGGCCAAATGTTTAAAAATCGTCGCCGACAGCATAAAATGGGGCGATATTATTCCTATCGTAATCATTTATTAATGCTCACTAAGAATCAATTTAGAAGTAACTTCTTTAAATATTTTTTTTCAATTGTGGGATATGAACTAAAAAAGATTTGTTATCTATTCTTTTTTGAATGGTCAACATTAAGAGCGTGGAGTAGTGTAATCAGTTTGTGGCCAAAGATGCGTCGAAAGAAAAAGTTAATTTTTCAAAAAACTAGAATTGGAGCAACGGATATTCAAAAATGGATTGGTCGTAATTAAACCAGAAATATGGCAAAAAATCATGAACAATTAAATAGTAATATTGAGCGGGAAGTTATGAAAGTCCCTGAAGTTGAGTATCAAAATATTCGGGGAGTGGCACTTAATCATATTTTACAAAAGGTGACGGCTGGGGGCGAAGATTGTTACGCTGATGTGATAGAAAATTATCAAGACATTAGTGCTGACTTTGATGACGAGTCTTTACGTTGGATTTCGTTAGCTTACGATAATCCAGAGGTTACAGATCAGGTAATTGCAAATATCAAACAACACAAAGGAAAAGAGGATGTTAGTATCGAACAAATTAGTTATTATTTAAACTTGTTAAAAAAATTAGAAGAGCAGTTGATTGAAACTGAAGATTATAGCGATCATTTGGATGAATCTGATGTTAATCAAGAATATCAAACGGAATTAGAGGATAAAGTAAGATCAACAGTGGACTTTTTTCGGCCATATGCCGAAACTACCCCTGAGCGAAAGGTGGTTGTCGTACCAACTTCTCGGGAGTTAATTGGCGAGAGTGGTTGGGCATTTGCATCTGGAGATGTTGCATATGTGGTATCGCCCATTGATAAAGTAGATAATCAGGTTCATGAATATGCACACACGGTGATTAATCCTATCGTTGAGAAAATGGATATATCTGAGGATGAAAAAAGGCGGGTGATAGAATTAGCCTCTTCTAGGTTAGTAGAAGATGAAGGTTATGGGGAGCATGCTCAATCGTTATTAGATGAGACTTTAATTCGGGTTTATTGTAAGCGTATTTTAGGTGGGGTAGATGGTTATTTTAGTTTAGACGAACTTAAAGAAGTTGTTGACAGATTATCCGATGAGCGATTTGTGGAAATTATAGCTGATGAAAAATTTAAAAAAAGAATGCAAGGATTGGGTGTTAAAACCTTAGGGGAATATAAGGGGAAAATTGAAGAATATTATAATCTTTATGAAAAAGATGATTTGGCTCAAAGGATAATTGCTTTTTATGAAGAGTATCAAAACGCTAGGTCTGAAAATCCGGATGTTGTGTTTGAGGATTATTATTTGGCAAATTGGCGTAACATTATAGAATAAATATGAAGATTTCAATAATCATTAACAATTACAAAACCAAGGGCCTATTGAGGCAATGTTTGAAGGGGATAGAAAAATATCCACCTAGCGTTAAATATGAAGTGATTGTTGTAGATAATAATTCTGGTGACGGGTCAGTAGAATTAGTAAGAGATGATTTTCCAGAAATAAAGTTAATTGCATCTGATGAGAACTTGGGTCATCATCGGGGTAATAATTTGGGGATTAAAAAATCTAGTGGTAAATATATTTTAATATTGAACACTGATATTGCTCTTTTAGATAATGCTATTGATCAGATGTATCAGTTTATGGAAGATCACCCAGAGACGGCTTTAGTGGGGCCAAAGTTAAAAAATCCTGACGGATCAGTTCAGATGTCTTGTATGAGATTTCCAACTCCAATGGTGCCAATTTATCGCAGAACATTATTGGGTAAGATGCCAAAAGCTAAACGTGAGTTAAATAATTATTTAATGACTGATTTTGACCATAATCGAAATAAAGAAGTAGATTGGATATTAGGTGCCTGTATATTGGTTCGGCAGTCAGCAATTGATCGGGTGGGACTATTAGATGAAGATTTATTTATGTACTTTGGTGATATTGCTTGGTGTTACAAGTTTTGGCAATCAGGATACAAAGTGTTTTATCTGTCTGGCAGTGACGTGGTTCACTATCATAAGCGTGAATCAGCTCAGAGTGGTATAATTTCAAAAGTTTTTTGGATTCATATTTTAGATTGGATTAAATATTTAAAAAAATATCCATCAAGATAATTTCAAAACAATTTATAAGTATTTCATAAAATAAATAGTATGTTTAGATTATTTAGGCGAAAATCAAAAAATTGGTTACTGAGGATTGTAATTATCACTACTATACTGTTAGCGATTGTTTGGGGGGTGTTAATTGCTATGAGTTGGCAGATGGTTGATCTTTTTCGTAATTATGATTTTGGAGCTTCAGCTAGCTTGGATCAATTAAAGAATATCAAAACATCTAAAATAATTAGTAATAATCTGCCTAGTCTTTTGGGTTATCAAAAGCCGATGACTTATTTGCTGATATTTCAAAATACTTTAGAGATTAGACCAACTGGAGGGTTTATTGGTAGCTATGGTTTAATAACCATAGAAGATGGAAAAGTGATTAGTAAGTTTACTGATGATATATATAATTTAGATAAATATTCTGAAGGAAAATTAAATATAATTCCTCCGGTGCCGATGCAAAAGTATAATAATCAAAAATGGTGGTATATGCGTGACGCTAATTGGTCACCAGATTGGCCAACTTCTGCTGAAAAGATTTTGTGGTTTTATGAACAGGAGCGGATTAATGCGGGGCTTCCTGACCAAAAAATAGACGGTGTAATCTCAATTACCCCACAGTTAATCGCTGATATAATTAAATTAACTGGCCCAGTTACTGCTAAGGATAGAACCTATACGGAAAATAATTTTGCTTGGGATTTGGAAAAGTTTGTGGAATTTGATTATCGCAGTCAGGGGATACCATTTGATCAGCGAAAGGGGGTAATTAGTGAAATTTCCGATGAGCTAATTAGCAGATTAGAAGGATCTTCGGTACCAACTTTATTTAAACTATGGCCAATTGTTGAAAAAAATCTTAATCAAAAACATATATTAATATATATGTTAGACTCTACAGTCCAGAAAAACTTTTCAGATAATGGTTGGGCTGGAGAAGCTGTTTCTTCAAATGGTGATTATTTATGGGTAGTAGATAGTAATTTGGCAGCTTTAAAAACCGATGGGGTGATGGATAAATATATTAACTATAGTGTTTATGAAAATGATAAGGGTGAGTTAGTAGGTAGGGTGGTATTAAATTATAAACATAATAGTGAATATATTGAGGCAATGGTTTCAAAGTATCATAGCTATGTACGAATTTATGTGCCAAAAGATACTTGGTTTATTAGTGCTTATACTGAGAATGAATCTGGACGAAAAGATTTAAAGATTACTGAGGATTTTGAAGTTGGTAATGAATTAGGTAGAAGATATGGGGCGACTCTGTTTACAGTGGGTATTGGAAAAGAAAATAATTTAGTAGTTGAGTATCGGTTGCCAGAATCGGTTCAGGTGACATATAAAAATGGGTTGTACAATCTTTTTGTTCAAAAGCAATCAGGGACAGTTGGACATAACTTGGAAATTGATTTAAACTTCAATCAATCAATAGAGGCTTATAATTCACTTGAGAAGCCAAAAATTGTAACTGATAAACGAATTGAGTTGAGTACTGACTTATCTGTTGATAGAAATTATACTGTTAAATTTTAATTATGTTTTTAAGAAAAATTGGGATTGATTTAGGGACCACTAATGTTTTGGTTCATGTGCCAAAAAAAGGAGTGGTAATAAACGAGCCATCAGTAGTGGCTATTTCTACTGTCGACAAAAAGATTATTGCTGTGGGTTTAGAGGCCAAAGAAATGCTTGGTCGAACTCCAGATACTATTGTCGCCAAAAAGCCCTTGAAAGATGGTGTGATTGCTGATTATAAAACTACCGAGGCGATGCTTCGATATTTTATTAATAAGGCTTTAGGTGGAGTAAGATTGTTCCGGCCAGAGGTGATGGTGGCTGTTCCAGCGGGGATAACTTCTACAGAAAGAAGGGCAGTGATTGATGCTACAATCGCAGCTGGGGCAAAAGCAGCTTACATTATTAAGGAGCCAATTGTTGCAGCCATTGGCGCAAATATTCCAATCGGTAGTGCTAGCGGTCATATGATTATTGATATTGGTGGTGGTACTAGTGAAATTGCTGTAATTTCATTGGGTGGAATTGTGACTTCTAATTCAGTGAGAATCGGTGGTAATAAATTTGATACTTCAATCTCTGATCATATTAGAAAAAAATATAATCTTGCAATCGGTGAACAGACCGCTGAAGAAGTAAAAATTAAAATTGGTAGTGCAATGTATCTAGAAGATAAATTGACAATGGAAGTTAGAGGACGTGATATGTTAAGTGGCTTACCTAACACCATTACGGTAACTTCAGATGATGTTACTGATGCCTTACAAGTTGAATTAGAGGGTATTGTTGCCGCAGTCAAGAGTGTTTTATATAAAACACCACCGGAATTATCTGCTGATGTGATTGATAAAGGAGTAGTAATGAGTGGGGGGTCAAGCTTACTTAGAAATATTGATAAAATGATAACTGAAGCAACTGGGCTTTCAGCTTATGTGGCAGATGATGCCTTGTGTTGTGTGGCTAAAGGAACAGGAATTGCTTTGGATAATTTGGAGAGTTATAAGAGGAGTGTGTTGGCTACGAAGTAGGTGAACATACCATGGTATGTTCATTCTTCTTTTAAAAAAGAAGCAAAATAGTTTTTTTAAATAAAATCTATTTTCTGCCACTTTTTTTATAAAAAGTAGCGCAAAAAATCGCAGCGCAGAATAATTTCAGACAGAAATTAAACAAAATGTTCGTTAGTCGCCATGACTCGCTCTACGAGCTCAAACAAAATGGTCGACTTAGCACTCCATTTTATTTAATTTTGTTGCTGAAATTTTCTAATGCTGCATTAACATGATTGAAAAATAAATTATATGAGATTTGAATCTCTATTGAAATGTTGTTGTTTTGTTAAATTACTAAAAAAGATAGAAGAGGGATGGTCATCTTTTACTTTGCCACCGTGGAAGTGGCAACCCGGTTGGGAGTATGAGTTAGAAAATATTTAATATAGTTTTTTACAACAAAATACTTTTAGAGGGTGTTTTAGAATGGAGACTCAACAAAAAGACAAGGAGCTGCAATGAAAATGCCAAGCACTGCCCCCTTCTACGTTGGTGGAGTTGTTGTCATCATTTTGATGGCGATAGCTCATGTTGTGTTCAAGGAGAATCATGAGTCCCTGTGTCATGCTACTTATGTTGCGATTTTTGTTGTCTGGGGCATGACAGTCCTTTGTCTTTGGCACCAAGGCCAGAAGCGCATCAAGCTCCTCACGGATCAGGGATGAGACAATAATCCTTGTCACACTCGAGGAAGGCAATCTTAAGCGATTGTCTTCCTCACCCCCTCTAAAAATATTTTGTTTAAAAAAGGGGGACAGCCACCTTTTATTTTTTTAATTATAAATATATGAAAATAAAAAAGGGGGACAGCCACCTTTTATTTTTTTAATTATAAATATATGAAAAAAATAATATTCGAAGCACCCGGTGTGGTTTAGAATTTTAGTCATTAATAATTATTTAAAAATTATAGAATTAAAAATTAAAAATTGTTTAGCGGTCTGGTTGGGAGTATGAATTGAAAGATATTAACTCAACTAACGCGAGCTGACGGCCGTCAGCTCGCGTTAGTTATAAAAAAGAGGTAAAAGAATAAAACATCTATTAAAGATATACTTTTTGGTCCGGCCGGACGAAGCTGTATATGTTAGTTTTTAAAACGTTTAATTATATTTGAGGTATGTATTATATAACTAAAAAGAACCCCGCGTGGGCGGGGTTTGGGGTGAGAAGCTTTAGCACGTGGCGTGCTGGAAAGGTTATGGTGATTTTTCTGGTTTTTGTTTTGGTATCCAGAAGCAACGAAGTTCTTCGGTGAGAGCCTGACGCAGTTTATCCTCGCTTACTCCAAGATTTATCGCCTCTCTCCTGATAAGTTCTCTTTGGTTGAGGCTTGATCTGGCTATCCAGGCGATATCGTAGTATGATACTTCTTCTTTGGCAAGATATCTTCTTAATGACTCGCTTTGTTCTCGGTTAATATTTATCGCCTGTCCTATTGTGGGGCGGAGTACGATGTTTATGAATGCAAAAATTAGACACAGACAACAGAGAAACTTAAATTTTAAAGAAATACTTTCTGGGTCGAAATGTATAAAATATTTCTTAGAAATTGGGAGTCTTAAGATATAAACCATTATTGCTGAGGCACCTGCAATACAAAAAATAACTTTTGATAGAATTCCCATGACTGTTTATCCCTTTTCAGTTGTGATGTTCGAACGTTAGTAATTACAAAATATCATAAGTATTGCTATCTGTCAAGGGTTTAACTTTGTTTAGTTTATCTATATAATTAACGCTAGAGATAACGCTATAGATTTGTAAGGTGGGTTGCTTATCATCCTGAACTTGATTCAGAATCAACGAGATTATAGTATGGGATCCTGAATTAGGTTCCAGCCTCGACTAGACCGTCGAGTCTAGGCGGGCAGGATGACACCGTGTGTCGGTTAAATCAGGATGACAGTGGTGACGAGATCTCTCCACTTCGTCTAGCGACTTCCCATTCGACTCCGCTCAGGGCAAGCTCTCGAGATGACAGTGGTGACGAGATTACTGCCTGCCGATAGGCAGGCTAGATCGCTCTCTCTGAGCGACAGAAAAACCTAAAACCTAAAACCTAGATAAAATGATTATATCGATTGATGCCTCAAGGGCTAACAAAAAAGAAAAAACAGGAGTAGAGTGGTACTCTTATTTTGTTGTTGAAGAATTGAAGAAATTAACCACCCCGGCCTTTGGCCACCCCTCCTTGGTAAGGAGGGGTTTTAAGCGTGAGGATTTATCGGTGGTTTTATATTCAGGAGATAGTTTGCAGGGTGGATTGGAGAAATTGCCAGATAACTGGAAAGAGAAAAAGTTGAATTGGCCACCAAAGTATTTGTGGACTCAAGTTAGACTTTGGTGGGAACTATTAATCAACCCGCCAGATGTACTCTTGGTTACGGCTCACACCATTCCATTTTTACCAATCCGCAAAAAGATTAAGGTGGCGATAACTGTTCATGATGTTGGGTTCAAAAGATTCCCTGCGTTATATAAAAAGATTCAGTATTGGTATCACAATCTGACGATGTATAAGATTAGAAGTAGGGCCGATATTATTTTTACCGTATCAGAGCATGCTAAGAGTGAGATTGTTGAATTGTATAAAGTTGATCCAGATAAAATTAAAGTGGTTTATAATGCTTATGACAATAGTAGATATAAAGTAGTTGATGAAAAACCGGAAATATTAGAAAAATATAAAATTACGAAACCATATCTTTTATTTGTTGGTCGAATTGAGAAAAAAAAGAATGTGGTTAATATGGCCAAAGCGTTTATAAAAGTATCTCAATCTAATCCTAGTTTGAGCTTGGTGTTGGCCGGTGGAGCTGGAAACAGTATTGATGAAATAAAATCAATAATCTCAGATAATAAATTAGAGGATAAGATAATCTTACCGGGGTATATTGATGAGGAAGATTTGCCATGTGTTTTTAAGTCTGCTGAAATATTCTTATTCCCAACACTATATGAAGGATTTGGTATTCCAATATTACAGGCAATGGCGGTTGGTACACCAGTAGTTACTTCAGATCAAAATCCTCATCGAGAGGTGGGGGGAGAGTCGGCTTTATATATTGATGCTAAAAATGAGGATGATATCGCAAAGGGGACTCTAAAAATATTAAATGATGATAATTTAAAACGGTCTTTAGTCTCTGGAGGATTAGAACGAGTAAAACAGTTTACTTGGCAAAAGACAGCAGAGGGTATCTTTAATTTTTTATCTAAATAAAATATAAAATAAAAACCCCAAGCCATTTTAGGCGTGGGGTATGGTTTTCATTTCGACTTCTGCTTAGATTTCTCGATGATGTCGGGATGAAAGCGAAATATCTTGTCTGTGTCTCTTTTGTAGAGCTCATCAGAGAGCCAAATAATATAGCCGTTTTTGCCGTCTTCGCAAACGCCGTGTGATATAAACCTGAATTTACTGCCAAGCATCATAAAGTTAAGGTCTAGTCGGATTTGAAGACCTAGACTGTTTCCCTTGTGAACACCGTGGCCAATCTGGCTGGCCAATATCGATCGAGGGTTTTCTTTTTGGTTACTACTGGTCAAGATGTCGAGTCGAACGGTTTGAGTCAACATTTCACTTTGATCTAGAAGCCATAGCATCACTACGATGGTTTTATAGCCAAGATCGTTTGAAGCCATAACTTTTCTTTTTAGGGTATCCATTTGCTCTTCGGTGATCGCCTTGGGCGGATAAGATACATCAGTTTTGTAAATTTCTCGCCAGTGGTTTTTGAGTAGAAAAGTGAAAAAAGGCGTTACTTCACCATCCCCACAAAAAATGCTAATGTTTATTGTGTCGTTTTCAGATGGCCTTCTAAAAGATGATTCACGATTGACAACTATACAAGCAGAGGGGGATATTTGGTTAAAGACCGTATTAATTGTCTCGGCCGATTTTCTGCAATCTCTAATTGAAAAGCTGGTGTACAGTTTGACCGAATGGTTAAGTTCTTGGCTCTGATCAATCAGCCACATCACTATTTGCCTGAATTTTGTTTCAATTCCGGGATAGCAACGAAGAACGGCTTTGATTGCCTGAAGATCATGTTCGCGAGATTCTTGGGTGTTCATTTTCTTTTCTCCTTGTTTTGAAGGTGCTATTTCAAATAATGTCTCGTTATTAGTTGATAAATTATCATAAACAATTAAGATTGTCAAATACCTGAAATAATGGTATTATTTGATTAATATGGAAGAAAAAGCAACTGTAAATGATTGGAATATTTGTGGCCACGAGAAAGTGGTTAGTTTTTTGGAAAGTTCAATAAAAAATGAAAGTGTATCCAATGCCTATATCTTTACTGGGTTAAGTAATTTAGGTAAAACTACAGTAGCAGAAAAATTCGCAGTTTCTTTATTATGTCGAGATGTTAAAGGTAGTAAATCTTGTGGAATTTGTTCAGAGTGTAATCAATTTAAAAATAAAGTTCATCCGGATGTATATCGATTGCACAGAATAAATAATGAAAAGACTGGTAAATTAAATCGTAATATTGCCATTGAACAAGTTAGAGAGTTGAAGGGAAAATTGCAACAAGCTACTTTATTAGGTGGGTATAAAGTTGCGATTATTGACGGTGCCGAAAATTTAAATGCTAATGGATCTAATGCTTTACTAAAGATTTTAGAGGAACCAAGTAAAAACACATTAATAATTATGATTGTCAAAAATGTCCACAGACTTTTACCAACAATTATTTCTCGTTGTCAGGTATTAAGTTTTTTACCCGTTAGTGCCAAAAAAATTGAAGAATGTTTAGGGGCAGGTGATAATAATCATTTGATTGCTAAATTGGCGCACGGTCGGCCGGGGTTAGCTATTTCTTTTTTTAATAATCCTGAACTATTGAGTCAGTATCAGGCTAGAATTCAGCAGTTTTTACAGTTAGCATCTGGTGGAATTAATGAACGATTAGATTTAGTGGGGGAGTTGATTGATTGGGGCCCTGATGAATCATTAAATATCAAAAATCTTAATGAATTATTTGAAGATTGGCAATTAGTGGTTCGTGATTTAATTTTAACTCAAAGTGATAATAAGCCATTTATATCTAGTATTGGATTATTAGAAAGTTTAGAAAAAGTTAGTCTAAAGATTAGTTTTACAAGATTAAAAAACTTTTTAATGCAGATTAAGGATACTAAAGTAATGCTTCGCAGTAATGTTGGTTCAAAAATGTTAATAGAAAATTTAATTATAAATTTATGAAACTTAAAAAGATTGCACTGGTGATTTTTTTGTTATTTTTGGTAGTTGTTATTAGTGGTTGTAGTATTAGTATTGGTAGTAACTCAACAAATCGCGATGGTGGAATTTGGAAGTCTGCTGATGGTGGTAAAACCTGGGCCCAGAAAGTTGCATTGTCGTCTGTAAAGGGTGGAGTCAATATTTCTAAGGTTGGTATTACTAATATGGTTTTTGACCCGCAAGATAGCAATACAATTTATTTATCAACTGAAAGTGACGGCATTGTTTATACATATGACGGTGGGGAGTCTTGGCGTCAGTTTACCTACTTTGCAAAAACTAGGGTGCGAGCTGTAGCGGTTGATTATGAGTCAAAGTGTGAATTATATGCAGTAGCTTTAAATAAAGTTTTTAAGTCAGTTGATTGCGGCCGAACTTGGCAAAATACTTATTATCATCAAAATGCTGAGGTTTTTATTACTGATATTGTTACAGATCATCACAATAGTGGTATTGTGTATGTCTCTACTTCAGATGGTGAAGTATTAAGGAGTCAAAATAATGGTGAAACCTGGGTAGCGGTTTATCGAAATGATAGGGCTACATTTATTGATTTGGTGGTAGATCCACACAATAGTTTGGTTGTCTATGTTGCAAGTTTGTCTAAGGGTATATTTAAAACTACAGATGCTGGCGCAAGTTGGGTGTCATTGGGAGAGGGATTAGAATCATATTCTGGTAGTCATAAATATCGAAGTTTAATTGTTGACAACGCAACCCCTGGTGGATTAATATTAATCTCTCAGTATGGAATGCTTCGAAGTTTTGATTACGGAAAGACTTGGAGTATTGTTGAACTTTTACCAGAACAAAAGAATACAGTCGTTTATGCAGTGGATGTTGATCCAAAAAATAGTGATATTATCTATTATGCTACTAGAACGACTTTATTAAAGTCTGTTGACGGTGGAAAATCATGGTCTTCTAGAAAATTACCGTTTAGTAAAGCGGTTAGAAAGATTATTGTTCACCCAGTGGAAACATCAACTTTGTTTATGGGAACTTATGTACCAACAAATTAATTATTAAATAAAATATATGAGTATAATTGATGATCACTCTAGTGAATTTGATAAATCAATCGATCACTTGGAGGATGAGATTTCTGTCTTAAAAACTGGTCGTGCTAATCCGGCAATTTTAGACGGGATAGCAGTAATGGCTTATGGGGTACCAACCCCACTTAGTCAAGTAGCTTCGATTAATGTTCCTGATGCTCGAAGCATTTTGATTCAGCCGTGGGACAAAGGACTAATGAAGGATGTAGAAAAAGCTTTAAGAGATTCTGATTTAGATTTGGGGTTTGCTAATGAGGGCGAAAGAATTAGATTAACTTTACCAATGATGACCGAGGAATCCCGAAAAGAAATTGTAAAAATTCTACATGTTAAAATTGAGGATGCTCGCATTGCAGTTAGAAATGTACGAGATAAAGTAAAAGAAATTATTTTGGAAGCGGAAAAAAACAAGGAGTTTGGTGAAGATGAAAAGTTTGGTTTGATGGAAAGTTTGGATAAAAAAACTGGTGAGTATAATGATAAGATTCAAAAGATTGGAGATAATAAGGAAATGGAGATAATGAAAGTATAGCCACCTACGGTGGAAGTTCTAAATTCTAATATCTAAGCTCTAAACAAATTAGAAATATAAATATTGAAATCTAAAACTTTTAAAACTTCAGATTTTGGATATTTAATACTATTTAGGATTTGAGATTTAGGGTTTAGTGCTTAAAAAACAATTTTAATTATTTTTTTAAAATGCTTATAACTTTAATCATATTCGTAATAGTTTTGTCTATTTTAGTGTTTGTTCACGAAATGGGTCATTTTTTTACTGCTAAAAAGATGGGGGCCAAGGTTGAAGAATTTGGGTTTGGTTTGCCACCTCGAGCGTTTGGTTTCTACAAAAAAGACGGTAAGCTTCATTGGGTTGGTAAAAATAGTAAGACAGAAAAAAATTTGGAACAAACTATTTATTCAATTAATTGGTTGCCGATTGGGGGATTTGTGCAAATTAAAGGTGAAAATGGTGAAGAAAATAAACAAACAGATAGTTTCGCCAGTAAACCGATTTGGCAAAGGGCGATTATGTTGTCAGCCGGAGTAATTATGAATGTGGTGCTGTGTATGGTGTTACTAATCATTATATTTATGGCGGGAGCACCAACCGCAATTAGTGATAATATAAATAGTGGTGCAGTAATTTCAAATGCTCAAGTGCGGATTTGGAGCGTGATTGATGATACTCCAGCGCAAGTAGCTGGCTTGGAGGCGGGAGATGTTATTGTTAAAATTAATAATCAAGCTGTTTCGCGACGAGTTGAAATGCAAGAGTTGTTGGATAATAAAGAAGGTGAAATAGTAGCGATGGTTGTTGATCGTAGTGGAGAGAAATTAACTTATGATGTGGGAGTTGTTGCTTACCAAGATATTGTTGGAATTGGTGTGTCGGTGATGGAAACAGCGACAGTGCGTTATCCGTGGTATTTGGCTATTTGGCAAGGAATTAAAACAACATTTATTTGGCTCTTTGCTATTGTTACAGCTTTTGTGTTGATAATTAAAAACTTAATAGTTGGAGCACCAATTGGCGTAGAAGTCGCAGGGCCTGTTGGGATTGCGGTAATGACTGGTCAGGCGGCTCAAATGGGTTGGGTATATATTCTTCAATTTACAGCTTTACTTTCAATTAATTTGGCGATTGTTAATATTCTACCAATTCCAGCATTGGATGGTGGAAGATTATTATTTTTACTAGTAGAAAAGATTAGGGGGAAAGCAGTTACTCAAAAATGGGAAAATATGGCTCACAATATTGGATTTATGTTATTAATGCTTTTAGTTCTTTTTGTGACATATAAAGATGTAGTTAGATATGGCGGAGCATTTTTTAGTAAGCTTGGTAGTATTGTTGGTCTTTAGATTTATAATATTTTATGAAATTAGCTTTACAAGAAAATTCAAATTCAACGATGATTATGCGTCGAGCTGGTTATGGTCAACTGCCCAATGGTAGCTTTGCTCGTCGACTAGGTCGGGGATTATATCCTCGATTTCATGTTTATGTTGAAAATGGCTCAATTAATCTTCATTTGGATCAAAAACAAGCTAGTTATGAGGGTTCTAGAGCTCATAGTGGTGAGCATGATGGTGATGCGGTGTCAGATGAATGTGAAAGAATTAGGCAAGTAATGATGAGTTTGGTGGTGCCAACGCAATCAGCACCAATTCCAGAAAAAGAAGAGAAAAAAGGTTTTTTTGGTGGTTTATTTGGATAGGAGTGGGTGTGTCATAGTCTATTTGACTTTACTCAGCTTAAATGCGAAAATATATTCATAAAACTGATGTCAGTCTAACGAATGCTTTGCTTTGTAATCCAAAGTAATCCTTATTTCTTAATTTATAATTCTTAATTCCTAATTCTAATATATGCGTCAATCTAGACTTTTTGCTAAAACTTTAAAAGAATCGCCAAAAGACGAGGTGAGTGTTAATGCAAAACTATTAACTCAAGCTGGTTTTATTGATAAATTGTCTGCTGGTGTTTATAGTTATCTTCCGTTGGGTCTTAAGGTGTTGAATAAAATAAAACAAATTGTGCGAGAAGAGATGGACGCAATTGATGGTCAAGAAATTTTGATGCCTGCATTAACCCCCAAAGAAGTTTGGGATAAAACTGGTCGTTGGGAAGAGATGGATGATATATTATTTAAATTAGATAGTGGGGGGAAAGAATATGCGCTTGGTTCGACTCATGAAGAGATAGTAACACCACTACTTAAAAAATTTATTACTTCTTATAAAGACTTACCAATTTACGTTTATCAAATTCAGGATAAGTTTAGAAATGAGGCAAGGCCGAAGTCTGGCTTATTGCGCGGTCGAGAATTTAGTATGAAAGATTTATATAGTTTTCACGCTAATCTAGAGGACTTAGAAGATTATTATGAAAAAAGTAAACAAGCATATCTAAATGTTTTTAATCGTTGTGGATTAGATGCTAAAATTGTAGAGGCAAGTGGTGGGGTTTTTAGTAAGTATTCTCATGAATTTCAGGTAATCACTGAATATGGTGAAGATATTATTTTTTATTGTTCTAAATGTGATAAGTGGAAAAATAGAGAACTTATTGATGGTCAGCCAGATGCCACGGAAAAAAATCTCAATTGTAGTGACTGTGGAACAGAACTTAAGGCGGAAAAATCAATTGAAGTTGGAAATATTTTTCAGCTTAAAAATAAGTTTTCAGATAGTTTTGACTTAACTTATACAGACAAAGAGGGCAAAGAACAAACGGCAATGATGGGCTGTTATGGAATTGGTCCAAGTCGGGTGATGGGTTCAGTGGTGGAAGTGTATCATGATGATTTGGGTATGATTTGGCCAGAGGAAGTGGCTCCATTTAAAGTTCATTTGATTGGTATTAAGGCAGATCAGGAGGCGGATGTAATTTATGATAAATTACAATCTGCTGGTATTGAGGTACTATATGATGATCGTGATATTTCAACTGGTCTTAAGTTCGCTGATGCGGATTTAATTGGATTGCCATATAGATTGGTGGTGTCAGCTAAGACTGCCGGTCGGATTGAGATTAAGAAACGAGGTGAAGATAATTCGGAACTAAAGGATTTAGACGAAGTGATTGATTTATTGAAGAGTAAATAAAGACTTGAAAAGTAAGAAAGAAATATTATGATGAATTTTTTTACAAAATTTAATAAGGGATTGGGAATTGACCTTGGCACTACTCAAACTTTAATCTATCAACAAGATCGAGGTATTGTTATTAGTGAGTCATCGGTGGTGGCAGTTAATACTCGAACTGATCAGATATTGGCTGTTGGAGATGAGGCTCGTAAGATGTTGGGTAAAACCCCGCCACATATTTTGGCAGATACACCATTAGAAAACGGTGTAATTTCTAATTTTGAGGTGACTGAAAAGATGTTGAAGTATTTTATTGATCGGATTAAGGCAGAAAAGATGTCAATCGGTGGACGGCCGATGGCAGTGGTTGGAATTCCATTAGATGTTACTGAGGTTGAAAAAAAAGCAGTTGAAGATGTAGTTACTTCTGCTGGAACAAGTCAAGTTTTTTTAGTAGAAAATATTATGGCGGCGGCAATTGGCGCGAGAATTCCTATTCAGGATCCAACTGGTAATATGGTAGTAAATCTTGGTGGTGGTTTGACAGAAGTAGCAGTGATTTCACTAGATGGTATTGTGAATTGGAAAGTGTCTAAGGTAGCTGGTTTAAAATTGGATCGTGATATTACTAAATATGCTCGAGACGAGTTTGGTTTGATTTTAGGGGAAATGGTGACCGAAGATATTAAAAAGAAAATTGGCTCGGCGATGCCATTGAAAGAAGAAATGCAAATGGAAATGCGTGGTCGTGATGTTGTTTCTGGATTACCAAAAGAGGTAATTGTTAATAGTTCTCAAATTCGCGATGCAATTAGTAAGTCAATTAAAAGCATTGTTGATATTATTAAGGCAACTTTAGAAACTACTCCGCCAGAGTTAGCGGCGGATATTTATCAAAAGGGAATTATTATGACTGGTGGAACATCACAGCTTCGCGAATTAGATCAGTATATTTCAGCGGCGGTTCAGATTCCGGTTCATATTGCCGATGACCCCCAAACCTGTACAGTAAGGGGTATGGGTGTAATTTTAGATGATAAAAATCTTTTAGCTGATATTGCCGTTTCTTCTGCACAGTAAAATTATATAGTAATCTTATAAAACAATATGTCAGTGATGAAATAACTATAAAAATTTTATAGTATTTCATGAAATCCAAATTATAATATTATGAAAGATATACTAAAATTAGCAGCAATTGGTTTTATCATTGTTGTTTTTTTTATTAGTTTACATTTTTTGGGTTGGTTAAATCCAGTTGAGGGTTGGCTATTCAAGATTTTAGAGCCAGCTCAGCGCGTGGGCTATAGTACTTCTCAGGGTCTTAAATCATTTTATAGTTCTTGGATTACCAAAAGGGATTTGATTGCTGAAAATTATAAATTAATTGAAGAGCTCAAAAATAAGACAGTATCAGAGTCTCAGATTTATAATTTAGAACAGGAGAATAATTTGTTAAAGCGAGAATTGGAGTTTATTGAAGGTAGTCAAGCGGAATTTCTTTCAGCTAAAATTGTTACTGGAGTATCTGATGAAATATCTCAATCGGTAATTATTAATCGTGGTAGTAAAGATGGAGTAACTAAAGATTTAGCAGTGGTTGTCGAGCGGGGGGTAATGATTGGTAAGGTGAGTGAGGTTTTTGATTATTCAAGTAAAGTATTACTCTTAACTGATAATCGGAGTCGAGTGGCCGCTACTATCCAAAATCAAGACAAAACTGCTGGGTTAGTAGAAGGACAGTTTGGACTTTCAATGACTATGGTTAATATTCCTCAAGATCAAATGATTATCGAAGGGGATTTGATAGTTACATCTGGGTTGGAAGGGTCTATTCCTAGGGGATTGTTATTAGCTAAAGTAGAAGGAGTTAATTCAGCAGAGAGTGAAATTTTTAAAACCGCGATACTTAGTTCAATAATATCTTTGAGTGATTTGAGTTATGTTTTAGTTGTTTTACCTTAAAATATGGACAGAAAGAAATATATTTCAATTATAATTCAACTATTTATATTTCTGATTTTGCTGGTATTGCAAATCAGTTTTTTGTCTAATTTAAATTTATATATTAAATCGTTTAATATTATTTTAGTTACTTTAGTTTTTTTAGTTTTATTAGCTAGCTCGTTAAGGTTTTTAGGGTTTGCAATCTTTGCTGGATTAGTGCTTGATGTATATTCTGGACTTCCTTTTGGAATATTTATGATTACTCTTCTTACGACATCTATAATTATTGGGGTGTTGTCTGAAAATATGTTTACAAATCGTTCACTATATTCGCTTTTGGTTTTAGGGGTGATTGCGAGTGTTGTTTATCATATAATATTTTTAATAGTATTAGGATTAATATATTTAATTGGAGCTAGTGATATCTTTGTAACGGTTAATTTTTGGCAATCGATTTTATATCAGGCAATAAACAGTGTAATTTTAATTGTAATTGGTTTTTGGTTGGTAAATAAGCTTTCTAATAAATTCAGGCCAACTTTTTTAAAGATATGAATAATAAAAATCCGTTTTTGGATACGGAAGATATTAAAATTGGTCAAAATAGCTCACATAAATGGGTGGAAGGAAGTTCTCCCGTGGGTCTGTTTAGTAGTGAGCGAAGTCACTATTTAAGTTTATCAATATCAAAATATAAGCTACGATTATTGCTCTTGTTTATGGTATTTATTATTGCGATCTTATTGGGTCGTAGTTTTTATTTGCAAGTTGTTCGCGGTGATCATTATCTAAGTTTGGCAGATGGTAATCGCCTACGGATTAAATATGTAAAATCTCATCGAGGGATTATTTATGATCGTAATGATGAGCTGTTGGTTAAAAATATTTTTGGTTTTTCTTTATTAATTACGCCGGCTGATTTGCCGAAGGACTTGGAGGAACGAAATTTTGTAATATCAAGTGTAGTAGATACATTAGGGTTAGATAGAACTGTAGTCGATGAAAAGATTAAATCAGCTAGTCAATATTATTTTCAACCAATAGTAATTGAAACCGGTATTGAGTATGAACAGGCGATGAAACTTAAAATAGATAGTGCTAAGTTGCCGGGGGTAAGTTTAGAAATTGACTCTTGGCGAAATTATTTATCAGGCGATAGTTTGTCGCATTTATTAGGCTATGTTGGAAAGATAAATGCAGATGAATATGATCGATTAGCTGATCAGTATTTATTGAGTGACAATATTGGTAAGGTAGGTCTTGAAAAACAATATGAAGAATACTTAAAAGGTGAACATGGAAAAAAACGAGTCGAGGTTGATGTTTTAGGGGTGGAAAAAAAAGTGGTTTCTCATTTACCGTTTGTGCCTGGTTCTGATTTGGTTTTAACGGTGGATTCTGCTTTGCAAAATAAGGTATATGAAATATTGGAAAATAAATTAGGGAAAAGCAAGGCGGCAGCGGTGATTATTTCTAACCCTCAGAATGGTGAAATATTATCTTTAGTGGATTATCCAGCTTATGATAATAATCTTTTTGCAATCGGCATTAGTACAAAGGAATATACTAAACTTTTGGAGGATACCAGAAAACCGTTATTCATTCGGTCTCTTTTAGGTGAATATCCATCTGGATCAACTGTTAAGCCTGTTATTGCAGTAGATGCGCTCGAAGAGGGCATTGTTACGCCTCAGAAGAGCTTTAACAGTGTCGGGGGGCTTTGGGTGGTAGATACTTGGTTTTTTCAAGATTGGAAGGCTGGAGGGCATGGAATCACTAATTTGTACAAAGCGCTTGCTGAATCAGTTAATACTTATTTTTATTATATTGGCGGTGGTTATGGTAATTTTACTGGGCTTGGAGTTGAAAAGATAGTTGAGTATTTGAAGGTATTTGGGTTGGGGGAGAAAACTGGGATTGATATGCCAAGTGAAGGTGATGGCTTAGTGCCAACTAGAGAGTGGAAAAAAGAGGTTAAAAATGAGGATTGGTATATTGGTGATACTTATCATTTAGCTATTGGTCAGGGAGATTTATTAGTTACACCGATTCAAGTTAATTCTTATAATATGGCCATTGCAAATGGAGGAACAATGTATCAGCCTCACTTAGTAAAAGAAATCATTCATCCAGATGGGGTGAGGGAGTTGATGATGGCTAAGGTGATTAAAAAAGATTTTGTAAGTACTGAAAGTATTCAAGCTGTGCGACAGGGGATGCGTCAGGCAGTAACTAAGGGTTCAGCAATTTATTTGTCTGATCTTCCTGTAGCTGTAGCTGGTAAAACTGGGACGGCTCAGTGGAATAATACTAAAGAAAATCATGCGTGGTTTAATGGATTTGCTCCGTATGATTATCCAACTTTTGCCATTACTGTCCTGATAGAAGAGGGGGGTGAGGGTAGCAAAATTGCCGTACCAATAGCAAAAGAAATTATGCAGTATTGGTTTAGTGATGATTAGGTTTTAGGTGTTAGATGCTAGTTTATAGCTTATAGCTGTTAGGTTATAGCTTGCCTATCGGCAGGCAGGGATCTCATCAATTCTGTCATTCCTGCACATTCGACTTCGCTCAGTGTAAACTCCGACAGGAATCTCGTCACCACTGTCATCTCGACCGAAGCCTCATCACTACCCACTGTCATCTCGACCGAAGTCGTAAGACGAATCACCGCTTATAGCCACCGCCGTTGGCGGGGCAGGCAGTAATCTATTTTACAAATCATTAATAACTATTTTTTTAATTTAGCTATTTTAAACGCTTCAGGTGACGTGAAGCGTTTAATTTATTTGTTTTACTATTTGTTATATATTTTATTTTTTGTTAAAATAACTTTAGTTCTTTTACGGTCTTCCGGGGCTGTGGTTACTGAGAGGTAACAACAGAAGTAGGCAGAACTAATCGATGTTTTAGTTGTTTAATTGAGATAGGGGTATTTCCATTGCCTCGGCAATGGTTTTTGTCGCTCAAGCGACAAAACTTCTTCTTCTTTCGAGAAGGAGAATATAAGAAAGTGATTTCTTCCTTTCTCTTTTGACGCCTCAGTCGCCGGCGGGCGAGAGGACGATCTAGCATCAAGTGTGCTTTTGCCCTTGATCTTGATTAAGCATGTATCTAAGATGTCGTGAGAGTAATGCTTCCCCGGGCTAGATTTTAGCCGTTGACTTGTCAGCGGCTTTTTTTGTAAGATGGATTGGCACATTAACAATTATTACTCGTAGTAAGGAGACTAATCATGGTTTTTGATCAATTTCTTAGTGGTTTAGAGTCGGTTCCTGGTTATAAAACAGTGTATATCAGAGATCGTAATCCAGTTGCCGGTAGGGTAAAAACCAGAAAATTGTTGGCTCCAGATCATAATATGATGATTCTGCATCGTCGATTTTTAGGATATTTGCGAAATCCACAGAAGTGTCCTCGGTTGTCTCAAATTAGAACTTTTGCTTGGGGGACTGGTAGTCGAGGTCGTGGTAGTCTTAAAGAGATGGTCTTGTCACATCGGCATAGAAACTTTTTTGTGTTGTTGGATATTAAAAATGCTTTTGGTTCAGTTGATGTGAAGCGCTTAGTAATGGTGCTTTGTCGGGAATATCCAGAACTGTCTGGTCAAGAAGATAGTGTTTTAGCTTTTTTAATTAATTATTGCGTTGATCCAAAAAAACAGGTTGGCTTGCCATTGGGCTTGCCGGCTTCTAATGATTTATTTGATTTGTTTATGGGAGTGCTGGTTGACGAGCCATTAGCTCTTTTAGTTAAGCAATATGATTTGCATTATTCCCGTTGGACTGATGATTTGACCTTTTCAGCTCGAGAGCCGATTGGGTATCGCAAGCGTTTGGCAATTAGATCGATCATTGCTCAGTCTGGATTAACTATTAGTAACCGTAAGTGTCACACGCATAATTTACAAAAGCATGGGCCAGTGGAAATTTGCGGAGTTGGTTTAAGATTAAATGGAAGGGTTTTTGTTAGTAAACGTTATCGTACTCATTTGTTTGGATTGTTGTATTTAGCTCTTCAAGGTCTGTTACCGATTACTAAGGAGATTAAAATCCCCGGTCAAATGGGTCCATTTCTGAGTTTGATTCCAAAGAATTGTGGCGTTCGTGATATCCTAAATTTAAATCGCTCAGAGCTAAAATTGTATCGTTTATATCAAGAATGGCACAAAGCTAGAATAGATATTATTAGACCATACTTCAGATAGCGTTAGAAAATAACCAAACCTAGCGCTTTTTTTATTTTTGAATAAATATTTCTTGACATTATGGTTCAGATGTAATATTATTCATAAACTACTCAAAAATATCAAATAACATAATTTTAAATACTATGAGCGAAAATTACATCTCACAGGAGGGTTTGGATAAGCTAAAAACCGAATTGGAGGAATTAAAAAACATCAAGCGACCGGCAGTGATTGAAAGAATCGCTAGTGCCAGAGAGCTTGGTGATCTTTCTGAAAATGCAGAATATCATGAGGCCCGTGAAGAACAAGGATTTATTGAAGGACGGGTTCAAGAGATTGAAGATTTATTACTTAATGCGATTGTAGTTAAAAGTCGTACGGGTGATGATGTTATTAGTATTGGCTCAACTGTTCATGCCACCTGTGAAGACGGTAGAAAGATTTCTTATCAAGTAGTTGGTCCTAGTGAGGTGGATCCTGCTGCTGGAAAGATTTCAAATGAATCTCCACTTGGACAAGCATTTATTGGCAAAAGGGTTGGTGATGAATTTGAGTTAGAAGTTCCTGCTGGAAAGATTAAATGTAAGATTGATAAAATTAGTTAAAATAAAAGTTTTAGATAGTAAAAACTCGCTTAGAAATACTAAGCGAGTTTTTATAGATATTATACTTAATACTAGATACAAAATACTATTTTATATATCTAAATTCTTTACATTCTTAGCGTGAGTTTGAATAAACTTTTTTCTTGGAGCAACTTCACTACCCATTAGGATATCAAATGTTTCATCTGCTTGTTCAGCATCACCTACGGTAACTCTTTTTAGCATTCGATTAGCTGGGTCCATGGTGGTATTCCAAAGCTGGTCAGGATTCATTTCACCTAAACCTTTATATCTTTGGATGTTGATTTTTTTAGATCTTACTTTTTCTATTTCTTCATCGGTTTCTGTAGATTCAACATTGTCTTCGTTTTCTTCACCTTCTTCAGTTTCAGTAACTTCAGAGTCATCAATCTTGTTGTTTATTTTCCAGTCATCGAGTTCTTGGTCGCTATAGAGCCAAGTAGTTTCTTTGCCTTGTTTAATACTATATAAAGGCGGTTGAGCAATGTAGATATGGCCTTGAAGAATTAATTCTGGGAAATGACGATAAAATAATGTTAAAAGCAGTGTTCGGATATGTGAACCATCTACATCAGCATCAGTCATAATAATTACTTTGTCATACCGTAGACTTTCAATATCAAATTGTTCACCGATATTAGTACCGAGAGCAATAACCAATGATTTAATTTCGTTATTGGCTAACATTTTGTCTAATCTTGCCCGCTCAACATTTAGAATTTTACCGCGAAGTGGTAGAATAGCTTGAAATTCTCGATCACGACCCTGTTTTGCACTTCCACCAGCACTGTCGCCCTCAACGATGTATATTTCAGAATTTTCTGGGCTTCTTGATGAGCAATCTGCAAGTTTACCCGGTAGGGCAAAGCCATCTAGCGCGCCTTTTCTTAGTACTGTTTCTCGAGCGGCTCGAGCAGCTACTCTGGCCTGTGCCGCAATAATACACTTACCAATAATTCCTTCAGCATCTTTAGGGTTTTCCTCAAGAAAAGTGTATAAGGCATCAGTGACAACCTTATCTACAGCAGCTCTAGCCTCAACATTACCTAATTTAGCTTTTGTTTGGCCCTCAAACTGCGGTTCAGCTAGTTTTATGGAAATTACTGCAGTTAGGCCCTCTCTAACATCTTCAGCAGTCAAATTATCATCTTTTTCTTTTAAATAACTCTTTTTTCTGGCAAAGGAATTAAGAGTTCTGGTTAAGGCCGTTCTAAAGCCGACAACGTGCATTCCGCCTTCAATATTATAAATATTGTTTGCAAAAGCGAGAACTGTTTCGGAGTATTCTTGAGTATATTGAAGGGCAATTTCAATATAATTGATTTCTCCTTCAAGTGTTTTTTCAATATAAAATATATTATTATGCTTTGGCTCGGTGTGTAAATTTATATGTCTAACATAAGACTTGACGCCACCCTCAAAATAAAAATTATAACAAAGATGGTTTTGTTTGTGCTTACTTCTTTCATCGCAAACAATAATCTTTACTCCTTTTGTGAGGTAGGCTTGTTGTCTTAAGTGATCTAAAATTGTTTTTAATTTAAACTTAGTGACAGTAAAGATGGTGTCGTCTGGCAGAAAGGTTATTTTTGTTCCAGTACCTTTGGCGGTGCCAACCGCTTTAACGTTTTTTTGAGCTTTACCAATTTTGTATTCCTGAAGCCATAATTTACCATCTCTTTTTACTTCTGCTTTGGCGTAGATAGATAGAGCGTTAACTACTGAAACACCAACACCATGTAACCCACCTGAAAATTGATACCCTTCACCGTCAAATTTACCACCAGCGTGTAGGGTGGTCATTACAGTTTCAAGAGCTGATTTCTTGGTTACCTTATGCATATCTACTGGGATACCACGACCATTGTCTTCAACAGATATCATTCCATTGGACATTAGGATAACTTTAATGGTGTCACAATGTCCGCCCATTGCTTCATCAATACTATTATCGACCACTTCCCAAATTAAATGATGAAGACCATCTTCGGCAGTATTTCCGATATACATTCCTGGTCTTTTTCGAACTGGATCTAATCCCTCTAATACTTGAATTTGACTAGCACCATAATCCGATTTTTTTGTTGGTACTTTTACTGATTTTTTTGCTTTGGCGACTGCTTTTTTAGGCATAAAATATTTTGCATTATCATTTTTAACTCCTTAATTTTATCATATTTTTTTGAGTTAAACAAGTGAATTTAGTCATTATTTATGGTTGGCATTTTACTACTGTTTTGAAGGTTAAAAATATGTTATAATAAAAATGTTAAAAACTATATTGCCCATGGATCAAACTAATGGTTCCGCTAGTATCACAGACAGGGAACTAAAAATTAGTTATTGGTATGTTACAAATAAATTACTTTTGCGAAAGATAATTGTAGGAGTGATGATTTTTGTATGTGCTTGTTTTTGGATATATATCGGCTGGCAAATGGTTTTTTATGCAATTAATGGCCCAATAGAAACCAAAACCATTGAACGATTAATGTTTAATGGTGACTGGAGTTTAAAATCTCTAGAATCTGGGGTGCCGACACAGTTATCATATTCTAAAATTCAAATGCTTTTTGGTGACAGCAAGCGCAATGACTTTTTGATGCAAGTCAGTAATTCTAACAGTAAATGGTTGGCAACTTTTGACTATCAGTTTATTTCGCCTGATGTTGAGACTGATATTAAAAAAGGGTTTGTTTTGCCGGGAGAAACAAAATATTTGATGGACTTAGGATTAGAAACTCGTGATGTTCAGGTGAGTATTACAAACTTGAATTGGCAGTTTTATGGTAAATATGACGATACTTTAAATAATCGAATGAGATTTAGTGTCAGTGATGAAAAATATGTTCCAAATATTGTATCGGGTGGTGGAAATCAAGCACAGTTTATTTTGGAAAATCAATCATCTTACAATTATTGGGAAGTTGGTATTCAAGTATTTTTGTATAATCGAGGAGATCTTAGAACAATAAACTATATTACCATTGATCAATTAAAAACTGGTGAAATACGGCCGATTGATTTGGTTTGGAATGAACCACTTTCCTCGATCGATTCATTGGAAGTGGTGTTAGATTTAAATATTTTAGACGAAGATAACATAATGCCTCAGGAGGGTAGTGGGCGGTCAATATAAGCCAGAATAGAGAAGTAAGAATTTAGAATGCGGTTAATAATAAAATCCCGAGCTGGTCGGGATTTTATTTTTTTAAAATGAAAATATTAGGCTGAGGCAGTTATAAAGGCACTTATTATAAAGGAGACAATAATATACGATCCAATAATTATTATTATGCCAATAATACCAGCAATAAGCATTTCTTTTGCCTTTGAAATTTTAGTGGCATCACCCATAGAAAATGTCCAAATAGAGCCAGCATAAATTACTAAAATAACAAATATAACACCTAAAACACCTAAAATAACTTTAATTAGTCCGCCGATGAATTGGGGGAAGGTTTTTACTGGTACCGCCGCCGGTTCTACTGTTGATTGGTGGTTGTCTAGATCGTCAAGGTTGTCTAGATTCACTTGAATTCCGTCGCCAAGGATTGCATCGTTAGCGCCTTGGATGAGAAGGTCCCTTCCAGCCGCAGCCATAGAGACACAGGGGATAAGTAATCCAAATAGCATTAATATTACAATTATTTTTTTTATCATAGTTTTTTTTGTTTGCATTAATTATACACGATATTACTGTTTTCAGAAAGGACTTGACAACATTTTGAAAACTGTATAAAATGATATTAGCACTCGAGAGGTGAGAGTGCTAAATGTCAATTTATTATTATGGAGGATAAAAAGATCGACAATTTACTTCGGATTATAGTAGAGGAGTATATCAAAACCGCTAGTCCAGTCGGTTCTGGGTTGGTAGTTTCAAAATATTTACCTGATGTAAGTTCTGCTACGATTCGAAATTATATGGTTGAGTTAGAAGAAAGGGGTTTAATTTTTCAACCCCATACTTCTGCCGGTAGGATTCCAACCACTCAAGGTTATCAGTACTATATTAATAATTTTGTCCTAGCCAGTAAACCAAAGAAAAATAAAAAGGAAAAATTAAATGATTTATCTGATGAAATTAACGATGGCGACAGTAAAGTAAGAAGATTGGCCAAAAAGATGGCAGATATTTCTGGTGAAGTTGTTCTAGTTAGCTCAAGTTCTGGGGATGTATATTATACGGGTATTGCTAACTTATTTAGACAGCCCGAGTTCGCCCGTCAAGGATTGGTTAATGATATGAGTGAAATTATTGATCACTTGGATGAATTGATGGATGGTATATTTGAAGGTATTGATTCTCAAGCTCAGATTATGATTGGTCCGGAGAATCCATTTGGTGAGGAGTCTTCTGCTGTAGTAGCTCGATATGAATCGGACGGGGATGAGGGGGTGATTGGAATATTGGGTCCCAACCGAATGAATTATAAAGAAAACATAGAATTAATTGAAAGAGCTATAAAAATAATATCAAATTTATAATTATAATTAAACTTTGAAATTATGAGTGACAAAAAAAATATAAAAAACATTAAAGAGTTAGAAAAGCTACTAGTAGAAGCAGAAAAACAATCAGCCGAGAGTTTGGCTGGCTGGCAAAGAACTCAAGCAGACTTTGAAAATTACAAAAAAGATGAAAGCAGAAGACGACAGGAAATTATTGAAATGATTAATGCAACCTTTATGTCACAAGTTTTGCCAGTGTATAATCACTTTAAGTTAGCATTAAAGCATATTCCCGAAGACCAGCAGAAATTGGAGTGGGTAGTAGGAATCGGCTATATTCAAAAACAGTTCCAAGATTTTTTAGCTAAATATAAAATTGAAGAAATTAAATCAGTGGGAGAAAAGTTTGATCATAATATTCATGAAGCAGTCACCCATGAAGAAAAAGAGGGATTTGATGAAGACGTAATTTTTGAAGAGGTGCAGGCAGGTTATACGGTAGATGGTAAGGTGTTGATGCCAGCGAAAGTTAAAGTGGCGAAATAGAAGAAAGAAGTTGGAATTAAGAATACAGAATTAAGAGTTAAAAATTATTTAAAAATTTTAAATTAAAAAAATAAATAACAAAAATATGAGTAAAATTTTAGGAATCGATTTGGGAACAACAAACAGTGCAATGGCTGTAATGGAGGGTGGAAAGCCAAAGATTTTGGAAAATAAAGAAGGAGCGAGAACTACTCCCTCGATGATTGCGGTAAATAAAACTGGTGAGAGATTAGTGGGTGTATCTGCTAAACGACAAGCAGTAACTAATCCGGCTAATACTTTATTTTCAGTTAAGCGATTTATTGGTCGAAAGTGGACTGATGAAGAAATTCAGGCTGATGCTAAAAATATGCCATTTGAAATTAAAAAATCTGGTGACGGCATTAAAGTAACAATGAGTGACAAAGAATATAGTCCTCAGGAGATTTCAGCAATGGTTTTACAAAAATTAAAAAGTGATGCTGAAGAAAAATTAGGTGAAACAATTACTGAAGCAGTAATTACTGTGCCGGCATACTTTGATGATGCTCAAAGACAGGCGACTAAAGACGCTGGTGAAATTGCTGGATTAAAAGTTTTGAGAATAATTAACGAGCCAACTGCAGCAGCCTTGGCATACGGATTTGAAACAAAAAAAGGTCAACAAATCGCTGTTTATGATTTAGGTGGCGGTACTTTTGATATTTCAATTTTGGATATTGCTGAGGATACTGTTGAAGTTAAATCAACTAACGGTGATACTCACTTAGGTGGTGATGATTTTGATCAGGCGATTATGGGTTGGATTCTAGCTGAATTTAAAAAGTTAGAAGGAATTGATTTGAGTCAAGATCAAACTGCGTTGCAGAGAGTAAAAGAATCAGCTGAAAAGTTGAAGATTGAATTATCTACCCAAATGGAGACAGAAATCAATCAGCCATTTATTACTCAGGGTCCAGACGGTCAACCAAAGCATTTGACAATGAAGGTGACTAGAACGCAACTTGAGGGATTGGTGGGTGAATTAGTAGAAAAGACTTTTGAGCCCGTTAAAACTGCTTTAAAAGACGCCGGAATGGAAGCTAAAGACGTAGAAGAAGTAATTTTAGTTGGTGGAATGACTAGAATGCCATTGGTGCAGAAGAAAGTAGAAGAGTTCTTTGGTAAAAAACCAAATATTTCAGTTAATCCAGATGAAGTAGTTGCTCAAGGGGCGGCCGTGCAGGCTGGAGTTTTACAAGGTGATGTCAAAGATGTGTTGTTATTAGATGTTACTCCACTTACTTTGGGCATTGAAACTATGGGAGCAGTGATGACTTCACTGATTGAAAAGAATACTACTATTCCAACTTCAAAATCTCAAGTTTTTTCAACTGCAGCAGATAATCAGCCAGCGGTAGAAATTCATGTCTTGCAAGGTGAAAGACCAATGGCCACTGATAATAAAACTTTAGGTCGATTTACCTTAGATGGAATTCCGCCAGCACCACGAGGAGTACCGCAAATTGAGGTTCACTTTGATATTGATGCTAACGGTATTTTAAATGTTAAAGCAACAGATAAGGCAACTGGTAAAGAACAGCACATTGCGATTACGGCTTCAAGTGGCTTATCTAAAGAAGAAATTGAAAAGATGAAAGCCGATGCTGAATCTCATGCTGACGAAGATAAGAAGAAGCGAGAATTGATTGATTTAAAAAACCAAGCCGAAAGCTTGATTATGACTACTGAAAAAACCTTGAAAGATGCCGGAGATAATGTGGACGCTGATACTAGAAAGTTAGTTATGGATAAAGTTGAAGATTTGAAGAAATCTAAAGACGGTGAAGATAAAGATTTGATGCAGAAGAATTATGATGATTTGAGTAATGAAATTCAAAAGGTTGGGGCTAAAATGTACAATAGCGATCCGAATGATCCGAATTCACATCCGAATGATCCGAATGGTGAACCAGAAAAACAAAAAGAAAAGAAAGATGAGCCAATTGAGGGTGAATTTGAAGAGACAGATAAGAAGTCTGGTGATGCTGAAGCTAAACCTGAAGAAGAGAAGAAATAAGAGAGCAAAAATTAAGAATTAAGTATTAAGTATTAAGTATTAATGAACATACTATGGTATGTTGGGTGGTATGTTTATTAAAAAAAAGCCCCGTCGGTGACGGGGCGGGTGTATGACTATTGAGCTTTTTGCTCTTCTCGGTGATTGAATTCCCAGACAAATCTTGATGTTAGATATCCTATTATAGCCGGAAATATAAGGCTAGCACTATTAATAATACTTGTAATATGTTGATATTTTGGCAATGTTGTTAGAGAAATAAATGTATTGATTAAAAAAATTATTCCCATAAATATGCAAGCCGATTTTGTATAATCCTTAGAAGAACTAACGTTATTGTAGGCAAATATGGCTACTGATAAAACAAGTCCAAGGAATATTATTGTGTAAATAGTCAGAAATGTTTTTATGTCAATTTCGTTGTTAATGTACTGTGTGGTTAGGTTATGTCCAATGTCAGAAGAGGAAAAGATCATAGTTAGCAATATTAACATCCATCCAATCATTAATCTTTTATCGAGATTCATCGTAGTTGTCCCCTTGGCTTGTTATATTGGTACGGTGTTCTTCTGTCTTTTTAACACATATTAATTATTTTGTCAAATAAACTTTATAACTTTTAACTTTATACTAATTATTATGCAAAATGAAAACAACAATCAGCCAGAGGTAAAACAGCAACCAACTCCTGGTCAAATTCAAATTAAAGATGGATTTGCAGGCGGTGAGTATGCTAATGGAATGCAAGTAGGTCACAATAAAGAGGAGTTTATACTAACATTTTTGAATATTTTACCCCCAAGTGGGCGAGTTTGTGGTAAAATTATAACTAGCCCTGGACATTTAAAAAGAATGATTGTAGCAATGGGTGATAATTTAAAAAAGTATGAAGAACAGTTTGGGGCAGTGGAAGTGGCTGAAAGTCCAAAAGAAGGAATTGGGTTTAAAGCTGAATAAATTTTATATAACGAATTTTGAATTTCGAATAAATTTATAATTCTGAATGTTTCAAAATTGTCTAATTTAAAATTTAATCAAAATTTAAAATTTAAAATTTAAAATTCTAGCGAATGGCAAAAGATTATTACGAGATACTCGGAATTACAAAGGACGCCTCTCAAGAGGATGTTAAAAAAGCTTTTAGAAAATTAGCTCACGAACATCATCCTGATAAGGGGAATGGAAATGCAGATAAATTTAAAGAAATTAGCGAAGCATACCAGACTTTAAGTAAACCAGAAAAGAGAAAACAATATGACCAATTTGGTCAGTCTTTTAATGGTGCCTCGGGTGGTGCTGGCGGATTTAATTATCAGGATTTTGCAAGAGCTAATCAGGGCGGAGGTAATCCATTTGGTGGTGGTAATGTTAATTTCGACTTTGGAGATATGGGTGATATCTTTGGTTCTTTTTTTGGTGGAGGTGGCAATGGACAGTCTAGAAGCTCTAAAGGTTCAGATGTACAAATTGAATTATCAATTGATTTTGAAGATTCTGTATTTGGGGTAGAAAAGGAGATTGATTTACAGAAGCGAGTTTTGTGCGATCATTGTAGTGGTAATGGTGCTGAGCCGGGAGCTAAAATAGAAAGTTGTAAGACTTGTGGTGGAACTGGTAGGGTCAATAAGGTTCAACAAACGATCTTAGGAAACTTCCAAACCCAATCTACTTGTTCTGATTGTCATGGTGAAGGTCAAAAGGCCGATAAAAAATGCAGTAAGTGTGACGGAGCTGGGATTCGTCATGGGTCTGAAAAGATTAAGGTTAAAATTCCAGCGGGTATTTCAAATGATCAGTCAATTAGACTGACTGGCAAAGGTGAACCGGCCAAGGGAGGCGTATCTGGGGATCTGTATGTTCACGTTCAAGTAAAGAGCAGTCGTAAATTCAAGCGAGATGGAAATAATATTATTTCAGATTATCATATTAGCATTAAGCAGGCTATTTTGGGTGATAAGATTGATATAGAAACAGTTGACGGGCCGGTGAAATTAAAAATTCCCGAAGGAACTCAAAGTCATACTAATTTTAGATTAAGTGGTAAGGGCGTACCTCATTTGCAAAGTAGAGGTCGAGGTGATCATTTAGTGACGGTGATAGTGGATATCCCTAAGGGAATTAGTCGAGGGAAAAGAAAAAGTTTAGATGAATTAGATATATAATTTTTTGTTTGTCATCCTGAACTTGTTTCAGGATCTACGTGTTTATAATATGGGATCCTGAAACAAGTTCAGGATGACAGTGGGTTATTCAGGATGATAGTATGGTTTAGGATAGTATTAATGTTTGGTGTTTTATAATTTAAATATTTTTTTAAATATGTATTTAATTGTAAGTATAATAATATTAATATTATCTTTCGTGACGCTGATTTTAGCCATTGCATTAGTAGTTGGATTGGTAATGGCCAAAGGGGTACCTTTTATCTCCACTAAGAGTGATGACTTTGACGAGATACTAAAAGCAAGTGAAATCAAATCGGGAGAAATTATGTATGATCTGGGGTGTGGCAAAGCAAATTTGTTAATTAAGGCAGTAAAAGAGCATGGGGCAAGGGGAGTCGGCTATGAATTATCATTAACACCATATTTGTGGGCAAAGCTTAGATCTTGGGTTAGTGGGGCTAGATTAAAATTATATATGCGAGATTTTTTTAAGGCTGATTTATCTGAAGCTGATGTAGTATTTTGTTATCTGTTTCCAAAGATTATGGAAAAGCTGGAGGGAAAGTTTAAAACAGAGTTAAGGTCTGGTGCTCGGGTGGTGTCTTATGGGTTTAGAATGCCTAATCGGGAGCCCGACAAAATAGTTCAAACAAATACTGATAATCCAGAATTGGGGAGGATTTTCGTTTATAAATATTAGCTATGGACATTAGACAAACAAAGGCTTGGCAAAAGATAAAGGAAAAAATGCCCAGATCTCTTTATCGGGCGTTGCTTAATATTGTTTATATTATTAGAGGGTATCGGTACCGAGGTAATAGTGTTCAATGTTTGATATGTCAAAAAAGCTTTAGTCGCTTTATATCGAGATATGCTGATAAGGAGTGCCCTAGATGTGGGTCATTAACTAGGCATCGAGTATTGTATTTATTTTTAAGGAAAAAGACTGATTTTTTTAGAGATCATTTGACAGTTTTACATTTTTCTCCAGCTTTTTGTTTATTTGATAAATTTAAACAGTTGGATAATATAAAATATCATACTGGAGATTTGCGACCCGTTGCAGCCGAGGAGGTTATGGATATTAATAATATTAAATATCCCGATGAACATTTTGATGTGGTTTTAAGCAGTCATGTGTTGGAGCATGTTGATGATGATTTATTGGCAATGGGTGAGTGCTATCGTGTACAAAAGCAGTCTGGCTGGTCAATCCATTTGGTTCCAATTGATTATAGTAGAAAAAGCACTTTAGAAGATGAGTCTATTTTAACACCCGAAGCGAGATTAAAAAAATATGGCCAACATGACCATCAAAGACTTTATGGCACTGATTATGTTGAGCGTTTGGAGTCAGTTGGTTTTTGTGTTAAGCCTTGGAAAATTAGTGATTTTGTTGATGATAATGATATAGAAAAGTATCAACTTGATAATAAAATGGAGGTTTTTTTCTGTCGTAGGTAGATTTATATTTTATAGAAGCTTGAAAAAGTAGTAAAAGTATTATAGAATGAGTTTTGTATTATGGTCCCATCGTCTAGTGGCTAGGACATCGCCTTCTCACGGCGGAAACCGGAGTTCAATTCTCCGTGGGACTACAAATAGATAGAAAAAAGCAGGCGTACGCTTGTTTTTTTGTTTAGCAAAAAAGAGCTATTGACAAAAGATTTAAAGTATGCTATCATTGGGTGGTAATAGTTATCTAGGAAATGAAGTCGAATTTCTTAAGAGCTATCGCACTAATTCACTTTATTTCTACAAACAAATGCAAGGAATTATCAAAAAGCTTACAGATAAAAACTTCGGTTTTATCACAGTTGAAGGCGAGGATAAGGATTTATTCTTCCACGCTAACGAACTTGATGGTGTAAGTTTCGATGAGTTACGAGAAGGTGACGCTGTTACTTTCGAGATCAATGAAGAGAGCCCTAAGGGTCCTTCAGCAACTCAGGTTAAGAAAGCTTAAGTTTTCTTAATTATAAACAAAAAACCGCTTTCAGGCGGTTTTTTGTTTTACTAAAAATGTTTGATTTTAAATTTCTTAAATGATAAGATTATGGCATTGTTTAATATAAATATATGGAAAAAGATCAATTTGATTTATCAATAATAGTACCGGCCTATAATGAAGAAGGATCGGTAGTAGAGTTACACCAAGAAATCTTAGAAGTATGCCAAAAATTGAACAGATCTTTTGAAATTATCTTTATTAATGACGGCTCGACAGATGCCACTTTGGAAAAGCTTAAAAGACTAATTCCAATCAAAATTATTAATTTTCGAAAGAATTTTGGCCAAACCTCAGCATTGGATGCGGGAATTAAGTTGTCCCGTGGTCATTATATTGTCGCTTTAGATGCCGATGGTCAAAATGACCCTCATGATATTCCAATGATGATAGCCTATCTAGAGGATAATAGCTTAGATGCGGTATCTGGTTGGCGTTTTAATCGTCAAGATAAGAGATCAAAGAAGATTGCCTCGATTTTAGCTGCTTGGTTAAGAAAACGTTTAATAAATGACGGCATTCATGACAGTGGATGTACTCTAAAGGTGTATCAAAGAAGATGCTTTAATGGAATTGATTTGACTGGCGAAATGCATCGCTTTATACCGGCTTTATTAAAAATTAAAGGTTATAGAATTGGCGAGGTTAGGGTTAGTCATCGTTTTAGAACAACTGGTATTACAAAATATAATTGGAAGCGTGGATTAAAGGGAGGGTTAGATATCCTTTCTGTTTGGTTTTGGAAAAAATATGCAAATCGTCCTCTTCATTTATTTGGTGGTGGTGGTGTATTGTTTATTTTAATATCATTAATTTCAGGGGTGATTGTGACTTGGCGAAAAGTATTTTTAGATCTTGATTTATCTGATACAATTTTGTCTGAACTAACTATATATTTATTCCTGATTGGGATTCAATTTGTTATTTTTGGTTTATTATCAGACTTTTTATCTAAAATATATTATTCGATTACAAAAGATAACTATTACAGTGTAGATAATTTAATAGTTAACGATTCAGATAACGAAAATAATTCATGAAGATTAAAAATAAATTTCTTAGTTTTTTTTTAGGTAAATTAGATTTCGTTTTCCGTTTTATTTATTGTCGTTTCTCTATTTTGAGCAAGACTATTTGTCGCAATAAATATTCAAGTAGTCATACTACTGCAGTTAGAAACACTCAGGTTATGATGGACATGTTGGGAGACGGTTTTAGATTTAAAGATAAAGAATGTATGGAGTTGGGGCCTGGCGATACTTTAGTTTCTGCGTGTGATATTTTGGCTCTTGGTGCAAAAAAGGTTATATTGGTTGATAAGTTTCCTAGAATGAAATTGACCGGAGCAAAAGAAAGTGAAGTGACTATTAAAAAGAATGAAATATTATATCTATTAGATAGATATAAAAATAAAACTGTGGATTTTTTAAGTCAGAATGGAATTGACAGTAAGTATTATAAATTTATAGAGGGGGATATTATTGATTTAAAGTTTAATGATAAGTTTGATTTTACTTATAGTCTTTATGTTTTAGAACATGTTAAGTCGGTTAAAGAAACCATTAAAGCAATAGCGGACGCAACGATGTCTGGTGGAATTTCTTATCATGCTATTGGCTTAATGGATCATTATAATTTAAACGATCCTTTTTTGTTTTATAAATATTCTGATTATGTTTGGGATAATCTTTTAACTCGAGAGGGTGTTAGTTATACCAATAGAATGAGATATGATGATTATTTAACTATTTTTAAGGAGGTTGGGTTTGAAGTTATTGCAGAAATAAAAAATATCGAAGACTTGAATGGGGATGTGAAGTTATCAAGGTATTTTAGTACTAAAGATTGGGAAGCGCTGAGCGTTATTGGCGTTAATTTTTTATTAAAGAAAGTGTAATGTGAAAAAGATTTTACTGCTTAACTATGAATTTCCGCCATTGGGTGGAGGGGCCAGCCCTGTGAGTTATGATATTGCTCATCGGTTGTCGTTAACTGGAGATTTTTCTATTGATGTAGTAACCATGGGGTACGGAGGTTTACCTAAAAGTGTTGAAATAAATAAAAACTTGAAAGTATATCGAGTTAATTGTTGGAGAAGTAAAAAAGAATTGTGTCATCCTTGGGAGCAGTTAACCTATCTTATTTCTGGTTATTTTAAGTGCAGAAGTCTAATTCGGCATAATAAATATGATTTATGTCATGTTCATTTTTTAATTCCAACTGGACTTCTAGCATGGATATTGAAAATACAGTTTGGTATTAGATATGTAGTAACTGCTCACGGTAGCGATGTTCCGGGGTTTAATCCAGATCGGTTTAAGTTTTTACATCTATTTACATCTCCATTATTAAAAAAAGTGGGCTTATCTGCAGAAAAAATAATTTCACCATCTGAATTTTTGAAGAAAAAGATTGGCAATAATATTGTTCGGGGATTAATTGACAGAACGGTTGTTATTCCAAATGGTATTGATGTAAAAACGTTTCATCCAGGTGAAAAGAAGCGGTATATTTTGGCGACTGGTCGGCTCTTAGAGAGAAAGGGGTTTCAGAATATCATTGAGGCATTGAGTGATGAAGATATTAGTTATGATCTATATATCTGTGGTGATGGTCCGATGATGGGTCAGCTTAGAAAAAAAGCAGAGCAGTCAAAAACAAAAATAGTTTTTTGTGGGTGGTTAAAAAATGATAGCGATGAGTATTTAAGGCTTCTATCACAGGCAACAATTTATATCTCTGCATCTTCAGTTGAAAATGCAAGTATTTCTTTATTGGAGGCGATGAGTTCTGGTTGTGCGGTTATTTCTAGTGGTATTGAGGCTAACAAAAAAATAATTGAAGATAGTGGTGTCTTTTTTAAAACCAACGATTCATTGGATTTAAAGCGGGCTATTTTGTCGGTAGTTAATAATCAAGGGCTATTAAATGAATATCAACAAAAAAGTCGGTCTCGAGCCGTTTCTTATTATGATTGGGATGTGATAATCTCTAAGTATATCAGTCAATTTAATGACTTATTAATATTATAAATATGAGTTCTGATTATAATAAAAAAATATGGGACAAGTATATTAGTAGTTTTTTTAGTAACGCACATCCAGTAAAAAAATTACAAAAAGAATACCGTACGATGTTTTCTTACTATAATAAAAACTATTCAAAATATTTACCAAAAGCTAAAAATTGTTCTATTTTGGAGATAGGCTGCGGTTTGGGTCACTTTTTAAATTTTTTAAAGAAGTCGGAATATAAAAATACATTAGGGATTGGAATATCTAAAGAGGAAATTGAAATTTGTCAGAAGACAGGATTTAATGTTGCTCGAGCCGATGTCTTTGATTTTTTAAAAGACAAGCAGGAGTCTTTTGATGTGGTGGTTATAAATGATACTATCGAACACTTTACTAGAAGCGAGGTGGTAAAATTGTTGGATATCATTCATAAATCTTTAAGGGCGGGAGGTACTTTGTTAGTAAAAACTGTAAATATGTCTAATTTTATCACAGCATCTTCTGGTCGTTATATAGATTTTACCCATAAAATTGGATTCACTGAGGAGAGCTTAAGGCAGGTTTGTTTGTTTTCTAAGTTTTCTGCAGTCAAGGTTGTTGGGGTTGATATTTATGTCTTTTATCTTAATCCTTTAAATTATTTAGCAAAATTGTTGGCTGGAATAATCAATTTGATTATGGGGGCATTATTTCTATTGTATGGCAGGGCTACAACTAAAATATTTTCAAAGAATATTATGGCTATTTGTCGTAAATAATAATAATTATTTTAATGACGTCTGAAAAAAAGATTACAATTTGCATTGTTCATTATCGGAGGCTGTCGCAATTAAAAAAAGCGATAGAGTACTTAGATCAAAATACTTTTAACAATTATAAATTAAAAATATTAAATAATGGTTATATAGATAATGATATTGAGGGGTACTTAAGCGAATTGGATAAACGTGACGATATTGAAATAGTATATAGCCAGAAGAATTTAGGGCCAGGTGAGGGGAGAAATATACTAATTTCTGATATTGATACTCCATTTGCTGTAACAATGGATGACGATGTCTATATGACGGTTAATAATTGGGATGTGCCAATAATTAATATGCTGGAGAGAGATGATGACGTTGGAGCAATCGGAGTGTCATTATATGATACCAGTGGAAACTTTGTTCGTTTGGGCGCAAATAATGTAAAGATTGAAAAAGGGGTGGTAAGGTTTAGTCCCTATCTGGGTGCTCCTCCCAATTACTCAAAAGATTTTTTTGAGGTTGATAGTTTGGGATGTGTAATAGTTTATCGTCGTGAGATTAATGATTATATTAAGGTAGGCTCGGAATGCCAAATGAACGATGATTGGGAGCGAGCCGTGAAATTAAAAAAAATGCCTTACAGTTGTTTGGTTTATTTACCTAGCCGGGCCATTCACGATCAATGGTCAACTGATCCTAGTTTTATTGAATATAATAAATCACGAAGAGATTATCATAAAATTAGACAAGATTATTTATTATTGATTAAAAATACCGGATTAAAATTAGACTTTTGGCGTCATATTTTTTATAAATATGGGTGCTTATTACCAAACAATATAATTAGAGAGGTGGCTTATCGATGGCTCAATAAATAATTATGATATATCAAAGATTAAAAGAACGAGTTATTGATCCCAATTATTGCATTGGGTGTGGTGTTTGTGCTGGTGTTTGCCAAACCAATAAGATTGAAATGAAGCTTGATCATCACGGTTTTTACAAACCTAAATTTAATGATCAGGAGTGCAATAATTGTAGTCAATGTATAAATGTTTGCCCCTTTTATGATAGTGATATTAATGAAGATTTTATTGGTAATAAGCGATTTAATAAGCCTGAAATAAAATTTAATAAAGAATTGGGATATTTTTCAGATACTTATGTGGGACACGTAACTGATCTTGGGGCAAGACTAAAGTCGGCCTCAGGTGGATTGGCTACAAATTTTTTGAAAAATATATTAAATGATGGGTTAGTAGATTATATATGCCTCGTTAGGGCAACTGATGATAAAGATAAGTTATTTGAATATTGTTTAGTGAATTCCCTTGAGGAAATTAATTCTGGTGCTGGCTCAGCTTATTATCCAATTGAACTATCAAATATTATTGATAAAATATTGAAAATGCCGGGTCGCTATGGTATTGTTGGCTTGCCTTGTTTTATTAAGGCCATTGAAAAGGCCAGACATAAAAATAAAATTATTGATGATCGAATTGTTGTGACTGTTGGTCTAACTTGTGGTAACTTATTTTCAAGTCACTTGGTTACTTGGTTTTCGCGTATCTTGGGCGAGAAAAAAAATCCACAACGTATTATCTTTAGAGACAAAAAAGATAATGAGAGAGCATATCCATTTAATCATCGTTTGTATTATGGTGATCGTGAAAAAATAATTCCTTATGGTATGGAGGGGATGATGACCTTTAAGAATAATGCATGCAATTATTGTGATGATACATTTGCTGAATGTGCTGATATTACCTTTATGGATGCATGGTTGCCTAAGTATATGAGTAATTTTCGAGGGACATCATTGGTGATTTTAAGAAAGGGAAAATTTGATAAATACTTACATTCTAATGCCGAGATGGAAAAAATTGATTATCAGATGGTGATCGATAGCCAGCAGGGAACTAGGTTCAACAAGCTTGTTTGGAATCCATATAATTTTTATAAGGCAAGAAAAAAAAGTGTTGTTTACCCAAATAAGAGGATTGCGCCAAAAAAACCTAATTATCTTATTAGAAAAAAGATTGATATTAATAATGATATGGCTCAAAGGGGATTGGATTTGTTTTTTGATAATTACGATCGCTATTGTCGTTTTATTAATTTTCAAAAGAAAAAAAGATTAATTATTAGTGCATTGGAGAGATTTCTAAATCGATTAAAATAAATATGAAGATCGCAATATTCACTTATCATTTTCCTTGTAATTTTGGTGCTAACTTGCAGGTTTTTTCAACATGTGAATATATAAAAAGTCTTGGCCATGATGTCGTAGTAATAAATTATTCTGCTTGGCAAGAGCCAAAAAGTAGTCAAAGAAATTTATTTATTGAATTTCAAAAAACTAGAATTAAGCTTACTGAAAAATGTTATACCATTAATGATCTAAAAAGGGTGTGTTTATCTGAAAATTTTGACTTGATTATAGTTGGTAGCGATGTGGTTTGGTCTATTCCCAAGGATTGGGATATAAAATCCGGTTTACCGCCATATTTTATGGATTGGTTTTTTAAAGATCCAAGTTTAAATAACATTCCTGTTGTGTCATTATCAGCTTCATATATGGGACAGCGACTAGACAAGTTGCCACAGAGCGTTAGGGTAAAAATAAAAGAATCTTTGTTAAATTTTAAAAAGATTACTGTTAGAGATAATTGGAGCAAGAAGGTGATTGGAAAT
>FLOH01000768.1_pt1 | contig 58741 bp, 71 predicted proteins | sample 756751 | NCBI WGS metagenome assembly FLOH01 (sample SAMEA4026879, study PRJEB14308) | marine metagenome | biome: coastal water; material: water | depth 74 m
GAGAAGATTGCATTGAAAGATAGGATAGATCAATTAGGAGATTTTTTAATTGAAACGTTTCATATTGTTGGCTTGTTTGTTATTGGTGCAACAATTGTTTGGTCGGCTATTGGGGAATATATCATTATCATGCAACATGAATCTGGATTTGCTTCCTTGAAGGATATCTTGCTACTCTTTATCTATTTAGAGTTAGGCGCTATGACTGGTATTTATTTCAAAACACATCGCTTGCCCGTTATTTTCCTTATTTTTATTGCAATAACCGCTATCACGCGTTTTATGGTGATAGATATGAAAGCACTAATGGCGAGTGATAAATTTAACTTGTTGATTATGGTGGTATCGATACTTATCTTAACGTTTGCTGCAGGTGTACTTAGATTTACCGAGAAAAAGTACGATACGAAGGGCGAGTGTTTTAAATAAAGCTTGATGGATTTAAATACTCGTGGCGTTGTTAGTTATCTTTTATGGCCAGTTTCTGGTGTTTTTTATGTCTTAAGTAAAATACGCCGATCTCTATATCACTTTGGTATTTTTCGTATTAATCGATTCAAGGTTCCCGTCGTGGTAGTGGGTAATATTACCGTTGGTGGTAGTGGAAAAACTCCGATTGTAATTAAATTGGTCGAGTATTTCAAACAACAAGGCAGGCGAGTTGGAGTGGTTTCTAGAGGCTATGGCGGCTCTCATACGGATGCTAGCTTATTAGTAAATGCAGATACCAATGCTTTAGTATCGGGTGATGAACCCTTGTTAATTGCGATCCAAACACAAGTACCTGTGATGGTTAATAAGTGCCGTTCTCAAGCTGTTCAGGATTTGATTGAGCAACACCAAGTTGAGGTGGTTATTAGTGATGATGGTTTGCAGCATTACGCTATGTCTAGAACAGTTGAAATAGCTGTTATAGATGGTCATAGACGTTTTGGCAATGGTTTTTTCTTACCTGCTGGCCCATTAAGAGAGTCTCTTAGTCGGCTTAAAAGTGTTGATTTTGTGATTAACAACGGCTCTGTCTTTCCAGGAGAAATTAGTGCTCAAATAAAGCCAACTCACTTTGTTAATTTAATAACGGGCGAGAAAAAACCTTTAAATTTTTTCAGCCATCAGACTTGTCATGGTGTTGCGGGTATCGGACATCCTCAGCGTTTTTTCCAAACCCTGATGCAGTTAGGTGTTGAAGTACAACAACATGAATTTACTGATCACTATCAATATCAAGTCAAGGATTTAGAATTCGATGATAATCATCCAATAATAATGACCGCCAAAGATTGGGTAAAATGTAGGGACTTTGCTAATGAGAAGATGTATTACTTAGAGATAGATCTTGATATTAGCGATGATTTTTTTACTAACTTAACAGCAAAAATATGATTGATGAAGCACTTTTAAAACTATTGGTTTGTCCAAAATCTAAAGCACCTTTAATACAAGTAGGTGAAGAGCTAATCTGTGAAGTGAGTGGCCTAGCTTATCCAATTAATGATGGCATTCCAGTGTTGTTAGAAGAAGAAGCTAGAAAGCTAGATTAACTCATGAACTTTAGCGTTATTATTCCAGCTCGTTATGCCTCTAGCAGACTGCCAGCAAAACTATTAAAAGATATTCATGGTAAGCCACTCATTCAGCTAACGTATGAAAATGCATTAAAAAGTGGCGCTTCAAAAGTCATTATCGCTACCGATGATGAGCGAATTAAAGAAGTGGCCGAAGGATTTGGCGCTGTGGTATGCATGACGGATAAAAACCATACATCTGGTACAGCAAGAATTGCCGAAGTATTGACCCAACTTGATATTGCTGATGATGAAATAGTGGTTAATGTACAAGGTGATGAGCCAATGCTAAGCTCAAGTGTTATTGATCAGGTTGCTAACAATTTAGCCCAGAGTCAAATGCAAATGGCAACGCTATGTGAGCAAGTGATTGATAAAGCTCAATACCTTGATCCTAATTGTGTCAAAGTAGTCTTTAATCAGCGAGGCGAGGCTTTGTATTTTTCTCGCGCACCAATTCCTTATTTTAGAGATGAGCAAGACTTTGATTTATCACTTTGCTATAAGCATATCGGTATTTACGCTTATCGATCAGGATTTATTAAGCAATATTTACAAATGAACAGTTCTCGATTTGAGCAAGTTGAAAAATTAGAGCAACTCACCGTGCTTGACGAGGGTTTTGGTATTCATGTGGCTATTGCTTGTTCTAAAACAGGATTTGGGGTTGATACACAAGAAGATTTAGATAAAGTACGCGCCGCTTTAGCGACGTAACAACATTAAAAAAGAGTAAGTATGAATATTATTGATGGCAAACAAATTGCCCAAAAATTACGCAATGACATTGCCAAAAAAGTAGAAAAATTAGACCGTGCACCAGGTTTGGCAGTAATACTCGTTGGCGACGATCCAGCCTCTACTATCTATGTTCGCAACAAAGACAATGCTTGTAAAGAGGTTGGCTTTTATTCAGAAAAAATAAACAAATCTGCAAATATCACTCAACAAGAATTACTGGATGAAGTGATACGTTTAAATAATGACGACAAGATTGATGGTATTTTGGTGCAATTGCCACTGCCTAAACATTTAGATACAAATTTAGTCATTGAAACCATTTCTCCTGAAAAGGATGTAGATGGCTTCCATAGTGAGAATATCGGCAAACTCATGCAAAATAAGGCTAATTTACGCCCTTGCACGCCCAAAGGAGTGATGACTATGTTGGCAACAACAGGCATTGATTTAATAGGCAAGGATTGTGTGGTTGTAGGCGCATCTAATATTGTTGGAAGGCCAATGGCAATGGAGCTTTTAAATGCTGGCGCCACTGTCACCATTTGTAATAGTAAAACACAAGACCTATCTGGAAAATTACAACGAGCTGATGTAATTGTTGTTGCCGTTGGTGTTGCGCACCTAATCAAAGGTGATTGGATTAAAAAGGGCGCTGTGGTTATTGATGTTGGTATCAACCGACTAGAAACTGGCAAACTGGTAGGCGATGTAGATTTTGAGTCAGCCATTAAAAATGCTGGCTGGATATCACCCGTTCCAGGCGGTGTAGGCCCAATGACAATTGCCACCTTGCTAGAAAATACACTCACTGCATACCAAAATAGGAAATAAAAAATATGAAATTATTTATAAAAGCATTTAGAAATGGATTTGGCGCATTGATCGCACTTGTTAGTCGATTGATTCCAGTTAGCAAAGTTAAAAGAGATGTAAAAGCTCAAGTATTGGCTGATGAAAAAGCAGCAAAAATCGAGCTATATCAATTTTTTGCATGCCCATTTTGCATTATCACAAGACGCGTTATTAGACGTTTAAATATCAAAATTGAGACGCGTGATGCGCAAACTCATGGTGGCAAATATCGCGAAGAACTCCTTAAAGAAGCGGGCAAGGTTCAAGTGCCTTGTTTAAAAATTACCGAAGGTGAAAAAGTAAGCTGGATGTACGAATCTAGTGACATTAAAACTTACTTAGAAAAGGAGTTCAGCCAGTAGATAAATGGATAATTTATTATCGATTTTTCTGTTTTCACTGGTTATGACCATTACCCCGGGTCCTAACAATATCATGATTTTAGCGTCTGGTTTGAATTTTGGTATTCGAAAATCTATTCCTAATCTACTGGGTATCGCTTTTGGCTTTCCAATAATGCTAATAGCCGTTGGTTTTGGGCTTGACTCTTTAGTTACGCAAATACCTGGCATACATCTGTTTGTTAAAGTAGCTGGCGTTGGTTATTTGTTATTTTTAGCTTACAAGATGTTTGTAACAACCCAACAAAAAAAACTTAATCAAGGCGCTAAGCCGCTAACATTCATACAAGCGGTATTGTTTCAATGGGTTAACCCTAAAGCTTGGGTGATGATATTTAGTGGAATAGGTGTGTTTACCACCAGCACCGACATGCAAACAACCACATTAATTCTAGCACTAAGCTTTTTTATTGCTATCTTTCCATGCAATGGCTCTTGGCTTTTTCTAGGGTCGCAGATGAAAAAACTGATCAAAACAGATTTTCATTACAAGGTGTTTAATCGCACCATGGCGATACTACTACTGGTTTCGGTAATACCGAGTGTTTTTAAGTGATAACTACAGATTTTTAATATTAAATTTAACCGGTTCTGCTTGAATAAGCTTCGGCACAAAAATAACATTTCCATATAAAGAGTAACCATTTTTACTGGCCATATCATTTAATGGTAAGTCCATTTTTTGACCTTCATCATTAATCACCAGCATGCCATTATCAAGTTTAATATGATCAACTGGGCCGCCAATAAAAGTTTCTAATTCGTCTGTACCAAATGAATCATTGTTGTCAATAGGCTTGATATTGATTGGATCGCCTGTTGGATGATAAAGCATTGATGAAGGCCAATTGTATTCTTCTGACATGATGTAAATCTTAGTTGTATAAGTTAGTTGGGCAAAAAGTCTTTTAGTTGTTCAATGCTTTTTTCAAGATCTGCTAATGAGTCAGCCGTGATATTGATATGCCCTAATTTTCTATTTGCACGTCCATCCTTGTCATATAAATGCAAGTTTGCATTGGGCATGGTTAGCGGAATTTGTGTGGGTCCAATTTTGCCAATAATATTCACCATCGCACTAAAATTGTGTGTCAGCGATGTATCGCCAAGTGGCATGCCAGTAATGGCACGAATATGATTTTCAAACTGAGAAGTGTTAGCGCCCTCAATACTCCAATGTCCAGAATTATGAACACGGGGCGCCATTTCATTAACCACTAGGCCATTTTCAGTTTCGAATAGTTCAATCGTTAATACACCGACATGATCCATTTCATCAAGCAAGGTTTGCATGTAATGTTCAGCGGTTTTTTGAACGTCAACGTCAATATTTTGAGCAGGTGCAATGGTTAATCTTAAGATACCATTATGGTGTGTATTTTCAACCAAGGGGTAATATTTGTGGTCATTATCAGTACCGCGAACTGCAATTAAAGATAACTCACGCTTGAAATTAACAAATCCCTCAAGAATCGATTCAACGCCATTCATACTTTCAAATGCTTCTTTAATTTGATCTTTACTGCGCATTAAAAACTGACCTTTGCCATCATAGCCTTCAGTCGCCGTTTTTAAAATAGCAGGCAGTCCAATTTTGGCAACAGCGCGCTCAAGGTCTGTTAAAGAATTTACCATTTGGTAGGGTGCACAAGGAATATCTAGTTGATCAAATAAGGCTTTTTCACGACCACGATGTTGAGTGATAAATAGCGATTTTTCACCAGGATAAACGGGCACATTTTTATTGATCTCTCTAACAATTTCTACATCTGTGTTTTCACTTTCATAAGTGATCACATCTGCAAACACTACTAATGATTCAATATTATCAGCATTATCTTCAAGCGCAAACATGTGGCCTAATAAGGCCGATGGTTCGTCGTTTGAATTACCAGAAAATCCAAATTGATGATTGAGCGGATAGCCTGATATAGCCATCATTCTGCCCAACTGGCCTGCGCCAAGTACGCCTATTTTCATATTTTATAGAGCAGGATTAGGATTGTCTAAAACATCTTGTGTTTGTTTTGCTCTAAAGGCGAGCACTTTAACTTTAACAGCTTCATCTTCATTGGCAATAATTTGTGCAGCTAAAATACCAGCATTTTTTGCACCTGCATCACCAATAGCTAGCGTTCCTACTGGAATACCACCTGGCATTTGAGCGATAGATAATAATGAATCTTGTCCGCTGAGTGCACGAGATTGAACAGGTACACCTAATACTGGCACAATGGTTTTAGCAGCGACCATACCTGGTAAGTGAGCAGCGCCACCAGCACCTGCAATGATAACTTTAAGGCCACGATCACTCGCAGTAGCTGCGTATTCAAACATAAGATCCGGTGTGCGATGTGCAGAAACAACTTGCACTTCATGGGCAACACCTAGCGCCTCCAACATTTCCACCGCATGTTTCATGGTTGGCCAATCTGATTTAGACCCCATAATAACACCAACAACTGCACTCATAGCATTCTCCAAAGTTTGATACTCTGTGGAAATTATACGCAAATAGCACTTATATAGATAGTAACAAGGTTAATATAGTCAATTCAAATTAACAATACTTGCACTGTTCGCACGCCATCATGCCAAATACTACCGTCAAAGATCTGATTGATCAGTTTAACCAAATTAAACAAAAACTAGAAAACGAGGTTGAGCAAAAAAGAACTCAATTTAATTATCAATTTAATAAAAACAAAGTAAGTTTTGAAAGCAGCCTGCGTCTTACGCACAAAAAACTTAAAACCGGCCCTTTGCGTTATTTGTTTGGTGCCAACCCTTTGTACATTATCACCGCCCCTGTTATTTACGCGATGATAGTGCCATTGTTGTTATTGGATTTATTTGCCTCTTTATATCAATACAGCTGCTTTCCCATATATAAAATTAAAAAAATAAAAAGAAGTGACTATATTGTTGTTGATCGACACAAATTGGGTTATTTGAATATTTTTGAGAAATTTAATTGTGTGTACTGCGGATATGCGAATGGCTTGTTGAGTTATGTAAGCGAGCTAGCCTCATTAACTGAGCAGCATTGGTGTCCTATTAAGCATGCGAGTAAAGTCAACAATCCGCATGATCGGTACTGGGGATTTATTGATTATGGAGATGCTGATGGATATGTTTGCCAGCTTGATGCGCGTAAAAACAAGTCTCAAACTTAACCAAACTATGTTTTGTTTTTAGAAAAAATAAACAAATAAATCCAAGCACCAAGACCCGCTAAAAATACATCTTTTTCTGCATCCCAAATATCACCCTGAGAGCCAAGAAAATCATTCGCCTGAACACCTTGTTCAAATGCAAGTGCATACCACCATTCAATAATTTCATAACATCCACCGATACCAATAAAAAGCAGCACTAGAATAGTGCGTTCAGTCCTTTGATTGGTGAATTTAACAAATCTGATTAGTACCTCTTTAAAAGGTAGGACGATTAAAAATCCAAATGCAAAATGTACTAGACGATCATAATGATTGCGCTCAATTTCAAACAGCTCAGAAACCCAAAAACCAAGCGGAACCTCGGTATAACTGTAGTGCGCACCAATGGTTTGTAGAATGCAAAATGTAAATATAAGCAGATAAGAGGCGTTTGAAAGTTTAAACCGGCTATAGGTGTTGATAAGATAGTAAAAGCAAATGATAAGAATAGTATTCTCAGCAGCCCAAACTTCCCTATTAAATGGATTAATAGCAAGTAATATCCAAAATATACTAAAAATTACAAGTAATGTTGGTGCAATTGATTTGACTTGATTCATAGTAAAAATTTCTTGTTTAGAAAGGGAATATGTCCAGACTTTAAAATCTGTGTTTTTATGTTTAAAGATTGATACCACTCGCCTATTTTGCAAGGCACTAGCGTGTCACGATCTCCAAGTATGACTTCTATTGGTGCATCTAGTTGCTCTAAAGCTGCTATCAAATCAGTATTAAGTAAAATCTCCAAACCTTGATTAAGCGCCTGCGTTGAAGCAGGAAATTGATCAATTGACTGATTTAATACTTTTAGTTTGGATTTATCCTGAGTTTGTAGGCTGACAAAACGCTTCAAGCCCTTGGATAAATTGAGTTGCAGTGCGTCTGAAAATTGTTTGAAATTATCAGCATCTATGCCAAATTTCCAATGGTCATTTTGTACAAAATTAGGGCTAGAGGCCGCCAATATAAGTTTTGAAATTTGAACTTTACGAGCAATATTGATAGCCAATAATCCACCTAATGACCAGCCGAGTAAAATAGGGTTATTAGGTAGAATTTTAATAATTTCATCACACCACTCATCGATTCCGCCAGCGACTTCATCACTTCTACCATGGCCAGGTAAATCAATTTTGGTAATGCGATATTGGTCTTTATAAGTCTCAATTAAATCATTAAATAAATCAGCGTTAAAACCCCAGCCATGAAGCAAGACTAAATCTTTTCCAGTGCCTATGGTAGCGCTATAAAGCATATTTAATTTGGGTTAGTAGCTGCTCTATTTGAGCTTGAGTATGATCAGCATTTAGTGTTATTCGTAATCGTGCAGTATTTTTTGGGACGGTTGGCGGGCGAATAGCGCTGACATAAAAACCTTTGTCAAACAAAGTTTGGCTGATTTTTAGAGCTTTTTCACTATCGCCAATGATCAAGGGTTGAATAGCTGAGCTAGAAGGTTCGATAGGTAAATCAAGCGTGCTTGAAAAATTTCGGAAATAATCAATATTGGCAAGTAATTTAGCTTTTTGCTCACCTTGTTTGATCAAATCTAAGCTTTTTAATGTGGCTACGCAAATTGCAGGAGAAGTTGCAGTGGTATAGACATAAGGACGTGATTTTTGGATCAAAAATTCAATAAAATCCTCATTTCCAGCGACAAAAGCCCCCATTGTGCCTGCTGCCTTGCCTAAAGTGGCCATATAAATTGAATTTGTGGGAATATTAGGCTCAAAAATACCAAAACCGTGTGCATCATCTTGCATCAAAATAGCATTGGAAAAATTTTCGATTTTTTGCAAATCATCAATATTAGCACGATCGCCATCCATACTAAAGACGGTATCAGTCACAATCATGCCTTGACCTGATTGTTTGGCGATTTTTTTCTTTAAAGAATCAATATCATTGTGTAAATAACGTTGAACTGGTAAACCAATTAGCTGATTGCCATCAATTAACGAAGCATGGTTGAGTTTATCTTGCAAGACCCAATTAAGCTCATCTTTAAGGGCAGAAAAAATCCCCAAATTTGCACTATAGCCCGTTGAAAACAACAATGCTCGATCTTGCCCTGTGTAATCAGCTAAAGCCTCTTCTAAATCATGATGAGCACGAGAATGTCCACTGACCAAATGTGATGAGCCCGAGCCAACACCATATTGATCGACACCTTTTTTTAAAGCTTCTATAACTTCTGGATGATTAGCCAAAGATAAATAATCATTAGAGCAAAAATTAATCAGTGATTTTCCATTAATCGTCAGTTGAATATCTTGTGCATTTTCAGACACTTTTCTTGAGCGATAAAGGTGTGCTTTTTTTAAATCTGATAGTTTTTTTGAAAAATCCATGTTGATCATTTTAATGCTAATAATCGATTATTTTTTGAGAAAAATTAAGATTTTAATAATTCTCCTTTGAATGTTTTAAATATGGGTATTATTTAGGATTAATTAAACAACTTTAAAGGGGCTTATATGTCTGATTCTTACCTAGATTCACATCCAGATAAAAATGGATTTTTTGGACAATTTGGCGGATCATTTATTCCGCCTATGTTGGAAGCCCCTTTTGCAGAAATCACTAAAGCTTACGACGAAATTAAAAATTCTGCGGCATTTATTGAAGAGCTTAAATATGTACGTAAACACTTTCAAGGGCGCCCTACACCAATCTCTTTCGCAAAAAATTTAACTGAATATTGCGGCGGTGCAAAGATTTACCTAAAACGTGAAGATTTAAATCATACCGGTGCTCACAAGCTTAATCATTGTATGGCTGAGGTAATCTTGGCAAAGCATTTGGGTAAAAAGAAGGTAATCGCTGAAACGGGTGCTGGTCAGCATGGCGTTGCATTGGCAACTGCTGCTGCTTATTTTGGTTTGGAATGTGAAATACACATGGGCGAAGTTGATGTCATAAAAGAGCATCCAAACGTTGTTAGAATGAAAATTTTAGGCGCTAAAGTAGTCACAGTGACACAAGGGCTGAAAACCCTTAAAGAGGCAGTAGATTCTGCATTTGGAAAATATATGGAAGAATATAAAGATGCGATTTATTGTATTGGCTCAGTTGTTGGGCCACACCCATTTCCGATGATGGTTAGAGATTTTCAATCAATAATAGGCTTTGAATCAAAAGAACAATTTTATGAGCATGAGGCTAAATTGCCAGACAGCGTCGTTGCTTGTGTGGGTGGCGGTTCAAATGCCATGGGTATTTTTGCAGGATTTATTGATGATAAAGAAGTTGATTTGGTTGGTGTTGAGCCATTAGGCAGAGGTAGTAAGCTTGGCGATCACGCTGCTAGTTTGACTTATGGTGAAGAGGGCATTATGCATGGATTTAATTCAATCATGCTCAAAGATGAAAATGGAGATCCAGCTCCAGTTTATTCTATTGGCTCTGGTATTGATTATCCATCTGTAGGGCCAGAGCAAGCTTATCTGAATAAAACTGGCAGAACCACAGTCGGCTTGTGTGATGACAAAGAAGCCGTAGATGCTTTTTATAAGTTGTCTCAGCTAGAGGGAGTTATTCCAGCATTAGAAACTGCTCACGCGGTTGCCTACGCAATGAAAATCGCCAAAAATATGGGTAAAGACCAAACAATATTAGTAAATTTGAGCGGTAGAGGTGACAAAGATATTGATTTTGTAGTGGACAATCATCCAATCCCCAATGCTAAATTTTAGGTTATTTTAGAGTGCTAATGATTAGTGCGTATAATTCAACGCATTAAACGACTAACTCTAATTTACTATGAAAAAAATATTCAGCTTCTCTCACCCAAAAAAGCAAAGAACTAGAGTGGCTGAAGCCATCAAATATGAACTTAGAAAATACATTAAGCGTGAGCGCAATAAAAAACTACCTGAAGATGTAGACTTTTGGGATTTTGATTGCCGTTTTGGTGCAACCGAAGCTTCTAGTGACACAATCCATGTCTCTGAAATTAATAAAGTGATTGCAGAAGCAGATGTCGAAGGGTTGGAGTCTTTTTTCCTAGAAGTAGTCGCCAAGCCAGCAAAAAGAACTAAAAAGCCTATAGAAGAAACTAAAGAAGTAGAATTAAAAGAAGAGGAAAATTTCTTAGATTAATTTTATTTAGATTTTCGTTCTTTTTTCTTGGTGTATAAATACATAACCAAGTTTTTTGCTCCAAACATAAATGCTAAAAATACCAAACCAATTGCAAAGCCAGCTAATGGCTTTTCTTGTAGCAGGGTGATAAACCAAAGTGAATTTCCCATAATGGGTTAGATTAAGTTTTCCATCGGAGATGAAGCAGAAGCAAACGCTTTTTTCATCATGCGACCTGCTAAATAAGACTCTCGACCTGCGATAACAGCGTGCTTCATGGCACTTGCCATTAAAATTGGATCTTGTGCATTAGCAATCGCTGAGTTCATCAATACACCATCACAACCTAGTTCCATGGCGCGTGCAGCATCTGAAGCACAACCAATACCCGCGTCAACGAGTATGGGTACATTGGCTTGTTCTTTAATAAGCTTGATGTTTGCAGGGTTAGCAATACCTTGGCCAGAGCCAATCAACGATGCAAGTGGCATCACTGCAACACAGCCGATATTTTCAAGTTCTTTAGCAATGATTGGATCATCACTGGTGTAAACCATTACGTCAAAACCATCGTCTACTAATGTTTTAGCAGCAGCAAGTGTTTCGACAACGTTAGGATAAAGAGTTTTTTCATCACCTAATACTTCAAGTTTTACCAGGTTATGTCCACCTAAAAGCTCACGCGCCAATTGGCAAGTTCGCACTGCATCTTTAGCAGTGTAGCAACCTGCTGTATTTGGCAAAATGGTGTAAGTATCTGGCGAGATAACGTCGAGTAAATTAGGCTCATTTGCATCCTGACCAATATTGGTGCGTCGAATTGCAACCGTAATAATATCGGCTTGTGCAGCGTCTGTTGCGAGTTTTGTTTCGGTTAAATCTTTGTATTTTCCTGAGCCCACCAATAAGCGCGAATTGTAAGTTTTGCCAGCGATTACTAAAGGTGTGTCAGTCATAATAAGCAGTTAATTTAATAAAACAATCTAAAACGATCTTATGAGTAGTATTGCAAGTTTTTTCTTCCACAAAGCGGGTTTAAAAAACACAATTGCACATAGGTACTACCATGTAATTGAGCCTTTTTCTAAATCTAACATAGGGCAAGAAAAAGACGCAGTAAATATGGCGGAGAGTGAGAGATTCGAACTCTCGATAGGGGATAAACCCTATACACCCTTAGCAGGGGCGCGCCTTCAACCACTCGGCCAACTCTCCGTGAAAAAAATATTATACGCTAAATGTTTTAAGGCGATGGTTCTAAAAACCGTAGTTGTATCTGAGCTTTAACTGCCCAGGATCATTCCCTCTAAAGTCAATCATCCGAAAACGCAACTGACCCCAATCACCCTCAAGTTTTACTTTTTCTTGCAGGGCTTGTAGTTTAATTTTTGCATCTAAAATCATCTGTTCAGATTCATTCCATTGGCTATTATTAGTTTTTGGCGTGCCAATTTGATATTCATGATAAAGCAGCGCATTGTTAATGTCAGACAAATCTTGGCTAATATTCACACCACCTTCATCAAGCTCGTAGCTTACTTCAAGATCTAAAATATCATGATTAATAGACTCAATGCTTTGAGTAATATCAAGAATTTTTTCTTGAACATCTTCAGCAAAAGCCACAGCACTTAGTGCCATAACAAAACTTGATATTAAATAAAGAGAAGGCTTTAGAAAAACCAACGGTAGATACCTAAGCCGTTAACACAGATAAAAACAGAGTTTAAAAACACTAATGATTTGTCTTTATTTTTAGCGCCCTGGATAGTCCAAGTGATAGCGGATATCATAAATGATATATAGCCAAACTTCGAGTATTCAAAGTTTAAAGCAACAAACAATGCGCCCGTGATACCTGTGATTGTGCCGATCCAGCCCCAAACATTATTCATTGATTGTAAAGTCATGAGTGATATCAGCCATTTTTCCCAGCATGATAGAAGCGGAGCAATATTTATCAGCTGATAAGCTTACTGCTTTTTCTACTTTTTTCTCATTGAGATTGCTACCATTGATTATAAAATTCAGATGAATTTTGGTAAAAACCTTAGGATGTTCGTCAGCACGCTGAGCTGATATCTCAACACGACAATCGCGCACTTCTTCGCGCATTTTTTTCAAGGTGGAAACCACGTCAATCGTGGTGCAACCACCCATACCCAATAAAAGCATTTCCATTGGTCGAATGCCTAAATTTTTACCACCCAGATCTTCAGGCCCATCCATAACAATGGCGTGCCCACTAGCTGACTCACCCACCATCATCATGCCATCAATCCATTTAACTGTTGTGTTCATTATGAGTATCCTTGTGTCGTTTTAGGCAAAAATATCTTCTAAAGCCTGGCCAGGGTTGTCTTGGCGCATGAACGCTTCACCCACTAAAAATGCATGAATATCATGTTCTTTCATCAGTTTAACATCCTGTGCACCAACAATGCCACTCTCAGTAATGACGATTGTGTCATCATCAATGGCATCTAGTAAATCAATGGTTGTTTGTAAGGTCACGTCAAAGGTGCGTAAGTTGCGATTGTTAATACCAACCATTGGCAAGCGAAGCTCTTGAACGCGCTTAAGCTCTTCAAGGTTGTGCACTTCAATTAAAACATCCATATGGCAAGAAATAGCCAGCATGGATAAATCCTCCATTCGCTGATCTTCTAAACAGGCCGCGATTAGTAAAATACAGTCTGCACCTAAAACGCGTGATTGAAACACTTGGTAAGGCTCAATGATAAATTCTTTACGCAATACAGGCAATGTGACGACTGACCTAGCCTCAGCGACGTATTTATCATCGCCTTGAAAAAAATCCTTGTCGGTTAATACCGATAAACAAGCAGCACCATGTTTTGCGTAGCTCTGAGCGATTTCAGCCACGTTAAAATCTTCACGCAAGACGCCTTTGGACGGAGAAGCTTTTTTTATTTCAGCGATAATGGCGCTCTGTTTAAGATCAGTTTTATCTTTGAGTGCTTGATAAAAATCACGCGTTGTGCGGTCCTCATAAGCAGTTTCCATCATTGTGTTATATGGAACTATCTTGATCGCCTCTTTAATCTCTTGTTCTTTACGGGCGATGATTTTTTTTAGAATGTCAGGTGTATTTGTCATGAATCAGTATTTTAATGAATTGTTTGGCTTATAATTAACCTTATCAATTTATTAACCCAGTGAAATAACATGAAACTATTAGACTTTGAGATAGGCATTGACCAACCATTTTTTTTGATTTCAGGCCCTTGTGTTATCGAGTCAGAATCTTTAGCGATGAAGAGTGCAGAAACACTTAAAAAAGTTACCGAAGATTTAGGCATTAACTTTATCTACAAATCTTCATACGATAAAGCTAATCGCTCAAGTACTGGTAGTTTTAGAGGTCTTGGTGTTGAAGAGGGTTTGAGAATTTTACAAAAAGTTAAAGACGAGATTGGTGTGCCAGTGCTGACCGATGTGCACGAAGACACACCTCTTGACGAAGTAGCCAGTGTGGTTGATATGATGCAAACACCAGCATTCTTGGTGCGCCAAACAAATTTTATTCAGAATGTTTGCAGACAAGGTATTCCCGTTAACATTAAAAAAGGCCAGTTTCAAGCGCCGTGGGATATGCAAAATGTGGTCGATAAAGCCCTTGAAGTCGGCAATCAGCAAATTACCATTTGTGATCGTGGTACCTCATTTGGCTACAATACTTTAGTGTCTGATATGCGCGGATTATCCACCATGCGTTCAACAGGCCGGCCAATTGTATTTGACGCCACACACTCTGTTCAACAACCTGGCGGTAACGGCTTAACCTCGGGCGGGCAAAGAGAAATGGTACCTGTTTTGGCGAGAGCTGCAGCAGCAGTAGGCGTGTCAGGATTTTTCATGGAAACTCACCCAGATCCTGAAAATGCCTTGAGTGACGGCCCAAACATGATTCCTATTCATAGAATGGCAGACATGCTGAAAACCTTGCAAGATATTGATAACATCACTAAGCAAAATGGCTTTTTAGAAGACGAGCTATAAAAGCCTATGTTTAAAACAAGCATTAAATTAGTTTTCGCTTATTTAATGCTTGTTCAAGTGGCTTTAGCTACTAAGCCCGATTTATTTTTACTAAAAACCTACGATGACAGCAAAGATGTTATAGGTTGGGTGATGAGTGAAAAACTAGATGGTATTCGTGGCTTTTGGACTGGCAAAGAGCTGCTTACCCGAGGAGGTATGAAACTCACGCCACCGAAATGGTTTATTAAAAATTATCCGCCGTTTGCTATTGATGGCGAGCTTTGGACCAAGCGTAACGATTTTGAAAATATCAGCTCAATTGTACGTACTAAAAATGCCGATGATCGTTGGAAGTTAATCACCCATAATATTTTTGAAGTGCCAAATCAGCAGGGCGGGCTACTCGAAAGATTGTCAGTCTTAAAAAATCATTTACTTAGCCATTCTGTGCCACACCTTAAAGTGCTTAAGCAGACACAAATTCAAAGTAAACAACAACTGCAAAACTTCCTAACAGAGGTAGCGAGTCACAAAGGCGAGGGGGTTGTGGTGCGCAACCCAAACACTTTATATCAAACAGGGCGACTGTCCTCAGCGCTTAAGGTTAAACAATACTTGGATACCGAATGCACCGTATTAGAAATTTTGCCAGGAAAAGGTAAATACCAAAACATGATGGGATCGGTGTTATGCCAAACAGATTCTGGCAAGAAATTGAAGATTGGCTCTGGTTTTAAGGATAAAGACAGAGCAAACCCACCAGCTATTGGTAGTAAAATTACATTCAAATATTACGGCTTCACAAAAAAGGGTAGTTTCAAATATCCAGTGTATTTAAGGGTTAGACAAGAATAGTTTAAGCTTGATTTTTAATTAATAGAGTAACCAAAACATGATAAAAATTGCAGTAGCTGGCGCATCAGGGCGCATGGGTCAATCCATTATCCAGTCCATTGAGCAGTCCGATAAAACCACTCTAGGCGTTACCCTAGATAAGGGAGATGACCTAAACTCTGTGATTGATCAGTTTGATGTTTTAGTTGATTTTACTCGCCCAGAAGCAACCCTTGATTATCTAGCTGTTTGTATTGCTTCAGGTAAGTCCATGGTAATTGGTACAACAGGTTTTGACGATGCTGGCCTACAAATGATTAAAGATGCGGGCACAAAAATTCCCGTAGTATTTGCACCCAACATGAGTGTGGGCGTAAATTTATCGCTTAAATTACTAGAGATGGCGGCTAAAGTCATTGGTGAAGAATCTGATATTGAAATTGTCGAAGCACATCATCGCCATAAAGTTGATGCACCTTCTGGCACCGCACTTAAAATGGGTGAAGTAGTCGCAAATGCACTAGGCAGAGATTTATCCAAATGCGCTGTTTACGGCCGTGAAGGAATTGAGAAGCCCCGTGATCGCCAAACCATTGGTTTTTCTACCATTCGAGGTGGCGACGTTGTGGGCGAGCATACAGTTAGCTTTTTTATGGAAGGCGAGCGTGTAGAAATCACCCATAAAGCTTCATCACGCATGACATTTGCCAATGGTGCTATTCGAGCATCAGCTTGGTTACAAGGTAAGCCTGCAGGCTTGTATTCGATGCAAGATATACTAGATATTTAAGGAGAATTTAAATGCTATATGCTGTTATTTCACAAGATGTAGAAAATTCATTAGAAAAAAGAATGTCAGTGCGCCCAGCACATGTTGAGCGCTTGAAGCTTTTACAAAGCGAAGGTCGTTTGATCTTAGCAGGCCCGCATCCAGCCATCGACAACAACGAGCCCGGCGAAGCAGGCTTTACAGGCTCTCTGGTTGTTGCAGAGTTTGAATGCTTGGCAGATGCACAAGCTTGGGCAGACGCTGATCCATACATGTCATCAGGTGCTTACGCTAGTGTGATCGTTAAGCCCTTTAAAAAGGTATTGCCATGAGTTTAATTTTCCGCCCTTTATTTGAAAAAGAAAGTTCAACATATACGTATTTATTAGCCGATTCTAAAACCAAAGAAGCAGTTATTATTGACGCCGTTAGCGAAACCAAGCAGCGAGATATTGGCCTGATTGAAGAGCTTGGACTAACGCTTAAATACATTATTGAAACGCATATCCACGCAGACCATATTACCAGCTCATGCCCACTAAAAGATCAGTTCAAACAAGCACAAATTGTTCTGGGTGATGCTAGTCCTGTGGCTTGCGCAGATATCTTAATTAAGGATGGTGAGTATTTAGAATTTGGCGAATTTAAAATTAAAGCCATGACTACCCCAGGCCACACCAGTGGCTGTATGTCTTACGCTATGAACGATAAAGTATTCACCGGAGATGCATTGTTAATCAGAAGCTGCGGGCGTTGTGATTTCCAAGGCGGCTCTGCTAAAAACCTATACAACTCCATCCAATATTTATTCACCTTGCCAGAAGCAACCCTGGTTTACCCAGCGCATGATTATGGTGGGCGAACAGTTAGCTCAATTTGGGAAGAAAAAGCCTTTAATGAGATGATTGGCGGCGGCGTTGATCAAGCCGAGTTTGTTCGTCGTGTTGACGTAATGAAACTATCACTTCCAGCAAAAATTCATGTCGCCGTGCCTTCAAACCAAGTGTGCGGATCAAGAATTATCACCGATTAGATATGATAAATGGTTACTCGCTAGATCCACATCCCAAAATTAAGGTTGTCACCGAGCAATATGCCGTGGTGCGCATTCCTCGCGTCAAGCGTGAGCGTGTGCCTGCAAACAATGTTGAAGTGGTTGAAACGCTCGAACAAGCAATAGAAAAATCAGACACGGCTAATCATTTGTATGCTGCTAAAGTTTTGGGCCCATCTCGCTCATCTGAAGGCGTAACTTTGTACTATATTTTGGACATGTATAACTACCCATGAAGTGGCTTCTACTCACAATCTTGTTTTTATCATCCATCGTTATCGCTGATGACAAAATAGAAATCGAACTTAGTTCCGGCGAAGTAATTCTAGCAGATACTTTTAAAGCCGATGGTGATACCTTGTATCTATATCTTCCATCTGAGCGTGGTTTTGGCAAAGGCCACATTCCAACAGCGCAACAGCTGGCTTTTGATGGGAGCGACGTTTGGGTACTTGATTTACACACAAGCTACATGGTGCCAAAGAATCGCAGTAGTATCAACAAATTTAGTATAGATGATCTCGTAGAGTTGATCAGTCTCACGCAAGACAAAGGCTTTAAAAAATTATTCTTTGTCAGCTCAGGTAGAGGCGCCCAGCTCGCCCTCAAAGCTGCGTATCAGTGGCAAATTAAAAATCCTGATGATGCTTACCTAAAAGGCCATATTTTCCATTCTCCGCATCTAATCAAAGGCGCACCTGCATTAGGTACCGAGGCAGAATATGTGAATGTTGCTAAAGTCAGTAATTTACCCATTTATATGATCTTAACTCAGTACAGCACGAAATATTTTCGTGCTAAAGAGATCTTGCAAACCCTAAAATTGGGTGGCAGTTCAGTATTTGTGCACCGATTAAAAGGCGTTCGTGGTGGGTTTCATATGCGCAATGAGGAAGATCTGACCAAACTAGATTTAAAAGTAAAAGCAGATTTAGCCAACATCTACATCCAAGCAGCTAATTTACTCTCAACCGTTACCCCGCTTGCGCCAAAAACACTATCAAAACGCAAACCCACCAAATCCAGCCTTAATTTTAGTGAGCCAATGCTCAAGACCTATAAAGGCAAGCAAAATATTGCATTGCAACTAAAAGATTTAAACGGCAATACAGTGAAGCTGAGTGATTATAAAGATAAAGTCATTTTGTTAAATTTTTGGGCAAGCTGGTGCAAACCTTGTATCAAAGAAATCCCTTCTTTAGTTAGGCTCGGTGACAAACTAAAACAACAAGATTTTGAAATTATTACGGTTAATGTGGGCGAGTCAGCTCGCGAAATTAGCGACTTTAAAAAACGCGTAAAATTTGATCTACCCATCCTACTAGACGACGAAGGTAAAGCCGTCCAAGATTGGGGTGTGTATGCCTATCCGTCAAACTTCATACTGGATAAAAATGCCATCATTCGCTACACTTATCGCGGTGCACTAGAATGGGACTCTCCCGCGATTATTAAAACCATTGGAAAACTCTTTTGAAACAATACGACGTCATTATTATGGGGGCAGGTGCCGCAGGATTAATGTGCGCCGCACAAGCATTAAAACGCAACAAAAGCGTGCTAATCCTAGACAAAGCCAACAAAGCCGGCAAAAAAATTCTCATTTCTGGAGGTGGTCGTTGTAATTTTACAAATTTAAACATCGAGCCTCAGGCCTTCATTTCAAACAACGCCCATTTTTGCAAATCAGCACTATCACGCTACACACAGTGGGATTTTATTGCCCTACTTGAATCGTTCCAGCTCACTTGGACTGAAAAAACCCTGGGGCAACTATTTTGTGATCAAAAATCAAGTGCAGTTCTAAGAGGGTTGTTGTCAGAGTGTGAGGCCGCAGATATTGAGCTTAATGTTGAAACTAGCGCCATTAAATCTGAGCAGGGTTATATACTTACAACCAACAATGGAAATTACCAAGCTCAATCATTAGTCATCGCAACAGGCGGGCCAAGTATTCCTAAAATGGGCGCTACTGATTTTGGCCTGCAAACAGCCAAACAGTTCGGCTTAAAATCAGTCGGCTTTAAACCGGCCTTGGTGCCACTTACTTTTCATCAGCACGATATTAATAACTATTTTAAAGACCTCTCTGGTCTGTCATTAGACGCAGTGGTTAGCTGTAATAATGCAAGTTTTAGAGAAGGGCTACTCATCACGCATCGAGGTTTAAGCGGGCCAGCGATTTTACAAATATCGTCTTATTGGCACAAAGGTGATTACATTGAAATCAACCTTCTGCCCGATCTAGATGCAATCGAATTTCTACTTGATATGCAGCAAAAGCGCGGAAAAGCAGAGCTTAAAACCATTCTTGGTGAATTCTTTCCCAAGCGTTTGGCCGAGCGTTTTGCTAATACACTAAGTGCCAAAAAACTAGCAGACACAACGCTGGGTGAAATCAAACAACACGATCTTAAAGCCTTTGGCTATTGCTTAAATAATTGGATGCTATCACCCAGTGGCACAGAAGGTATGCGCACCGCTGAAGTGTGTACAGGCGGTGTTGAAACCAACGAACTATCCTCCAAAACCATGGAATCAAACAAGCATCCTGGCCTGTATTTTATTGGTGAAACAGTTGATGTTACCGGCTGGCTTGGTGGCTATAACTTCCAATGGGCATGGTCATCGGGCTGGGCGGCAGGACAAGTGGTTTAACTATTGTGTTTTTAGATATTATTGGAAGCGATATACAGAGGAAGAATCTAACCTTTAAAAAAGGTGACAAGGTGTTTTCTCAAAATTCAGCTATTGATCAAATTTACTGTGTTGTATCTGGGAGAGTTAAACTCATTCGAGAAAATATTGAAGGGGGATCTATAGTTGTCCATGTGGCTTACGCAGGTGAGTCATTTTCAGAGGCATCTTTATTCTCAGACGAATATCATTGTCACTGTATGGCTGATAGCTCTTGTGAGTTGCTTAGTTTTCCTAAAGACAGTGTTTTGAAGTTTTTATATCAAAATCCTGACGCCATGATGGCATTAATTAAAAACCTGACCGGTCAAGTGAGAGATCTTCGTTTACTGGGTGAAATTAAAAGTATTTACAGTGCAAAGAGTAGAATTATGGCTTTTTTACACTCTAAAGCAAATAAAAGCCTGTTTTATTATTCGTACTCACTTATTGATTTGGCGCATAAAATTGGCTTAACTCATGAGACGTTATATCGAAATCTTACTGCGCTTGAAAATGATGGAAAAATTATCAAACATGATGACTGCATTGAGTTAGTCAGTGTGATTTGAATCATATCTGTCTTAAAAAGAATACTGTACAATCCAGATTAAATTATAAAATAAAAAAGTGAATGCTAGTATTTGGAGAGAGAGTTGAGGGCTATGATGTACTCGTTTTTAACGAACGAGAAGTAAGAGCAGCGGCAGGCATTGTCTTTTTGTTTGCCTTTATGGCATTCATGAATGGCTTTTTAACCGGCAATAACGAACCAACCAAACTCATGGTATCGGTATTTTTATTTGATTTTTTCATTCGTATCTTTGTCAATCCAAAATATGCACCATCGATGATCATTGGGCGCTGGATGGTAAACAACCAAAAACCAGAATACACCGATGCCGCCCCAAAAAGATGGGCCTGGTCATTTGGTTTTATACTAGCGGCTATTATGTTCTACTTAGTTGTGCTTAACGAAATCCGCGGCCCGATAAACATCCTAACGTGTGGTTTGTGTTTAGGCTTGTTGTTCTTTGAAGCGGTATTTGGCATTTGCGCTGGATGTAAAATCTACAACCTAGTTCATGAGCAAAAAGCCAAACACTGCCCAGGCGAGGCGTGCGATCTGACTAGAGGTAGAGCGCCTATTCAAGGGTTAAATATTGCGCAGAAAGTGATATTCAGCTTATCAATTTTGGCATTGGTTTATCTGGCATTTGGCGATATTATTGTATTTTTAATTAAGGGGTAATTATGAAAAAAATATTTTTATTTTTTGTGCTATTAAATATGTCTATAGCAACGCAAGCAACTTCAAAAGGGTTTGATAGTCGTATCAGTTTGGGTCTTAATGCTGAGGAAAAAACAGAGTTTCTTAGTGAAATGAGGCAAATGTTAACTAGCATTCAACAGATTATGCTTGGAATTGGAACGGGCGATAAAGCAATGATTATTGAGGCGGCACGTTATTCTGGAAATCGAATGGCAAGAGCAACCCCTCAATCTGTTAAAAACAAAACACCCGTGTCTTTTGAGAAAATTGGAGGACCAATTCACATGATGTTTGAAGAGTTAATTATTAACACGCAGGAAGCGGATGAATCTGATGCAGACGACATGAAAGATTTGGCAGAATTTACAGGGGTGTTAATGGGAAACTGTTTGGCCTGTCATGCTATGTTTAAGGTTGATTAATAGGTTGCAAATTAAGTTGTTTTTTACTTTTAAAATAAATAAGGTACAAGTATGAAAAAAATTGTTTTATTTTTATTATTGAGTGTCAATATAACAGCGACGTTCGCCGCGCTTGAGGTGCAAAAAGTGGCTAACAACGTCTATGCTTTGGTGGGTGAAACCACGCAAAGATCGGTAACGAATTTTGGTAATAATTCAACCCACGGCGTGATTATTACTAACGAAGGTGTGGTGCTGATAGATTCTGGTGCGAGTTATTTGGGCGCCCAAGAAATTCATCAAACCATTCAAACGCTCACAGATAAACCCATTAAGATCGTTATTAATACCGGCGGGCAAGATCATCGCTGGCTCGGTAATGAGTATTTTCAAAAGCTAGGTGCTAGAATTGTCGCCTCAACCAAAGCCCAAGCCGATCAAAAAGCCAGAGCGGACTACCACCTAACAAGACTTGGTGGTCTAATTAAACAAAGCTTAGAAGGTACCAATCCAGTGGTTGCAACTGAAGTTTTTGAAACACAAAAAAACATCGAGCTCGGCGACGTCAAATTAGAGCTGTATTATTTTGGCTCAGCGCACACAGCAGGCGACATCTTTATTTACATGCCAAGTGAGCAAATCATGTTCACTGGCGATATCGTTTTTAACGACAGAATGCTAGGCATTGGTCCTGCTAGAAATTCTCAAAGCTGGGTCAATGTCTTTGAGAAAATGGCCAACTTCAAGCCAAAGCATATTGTGCCTGGCCATGGTCATGTGTCTGATTTACCAACGGCGACCAAAAACACCCAAAGCTATCTAAAGTTTTTAATACACGAAGTTTCCAAAATCTTAGATAACGATGGCGATATGTTGCAAGCCAGTAAAATAGACCAAACAGACTTTCACTTTTTAAGTGGGCATGAATCAATCGCTGGCAAAAATGCACAGTGGGTATTTGAACAAATGGAATTTGATTATTAATCAAAAAAGGATAACAATGAAAAAAATTAGAATATTATTTGCCCTTTCTTGGGCGCTAATCTCCCTAGGTGCGGTTGCCGTTTTTGAGTTTGGCGATGACAACACTCAAGATAAACAAACTGCTAAAGAAAAAACAGCACAAGAATGCGAAATCCCCGCTTTTGCAAAAGCCATCGGCCATGAAGAGCTCTGGCTTAAGCATAATGGCTGTCCACCAACCAAAGAGAAAGAAAAATCTAGCAAAGAGTAGTATTTGCCATCCATTCTCATTATTTACTAAATTTTAAAAAATAACTACTCTAAAACTAAAAAAACCCAATAAAAATGCCATTTTCACGTTAGTTTTATTGGGTTTTTTGGTCTTAAAAGACTCTTTAGCACCTAATTTTCATTATTTCTTAAATTTTTAGAGGATATTGCAGGCCTCATCAAAGCTTAAACGCGGACTTCTTGGGAAAATCTTGCTATTATCCCCTTGTCCAATGGCGCATAAAAATATTGATTTTGTTTTGCCATCTGCAAAGAATTCTTTATCCAGAGTATCACTATTAAAGCCACCCATAGGGCCACAATCAAGACCAACTGAGCGAGCAGCCATCATAAAATATGCACCTTGTAAGGTAGCGTTCATTTCACCGGCAGATTTGATCTTTGCATCATTGCCAGCGTACCAGCTACGAGCATCAGCGTGCGGAAATAAGAATGGCAATTTTTCATAAAATTCAATATCATAACTAATAATAGCGATAACAGGTGCGGCCATGGCTTTATCTACATTACCTTCATCAAGATGAGCTTTAAGCTTTTGCTTGCCTGTGTCTGATTTGACGAAAGTAATACGAGCAGGTGAGTTGTTAGCGGCTGTTGGGCCATATTTCATTAACTCATAGATTTGGTTAATTTGCTCATTAGATACATCTGAGTCTAACCAACCATTGTGACTTCTAGCATTAATAAATAAAGTGTCTAAAGCATTTTGATCTAGCATTAAAATATCCTAATTTTTTTTATAAAAATATTATGTTAGATTATATATTTTTCGCCACAATACTTTCAGACAAATTTAAAGACCATTTGACAAAAGTGGGAATAGATTTTGAGTGTAATATTGATGCAAGTTTTGGTTCTGTTCAGGGAGAGATTATCTCGATTGCAGATGAGACTTCTGATGCTGTCTTAAATGAGTTGCAAGTTTTATATGATGAGTTGCAAGACGATTTAGAGCAAATACTCGAACAAGAGGGTGATGGACTACTAATGAATGCGGCTGGTATGGAGGTTAAACTCAAAGATGGATCAATCTGCACGCTTAGAGTTTCGCCTGAGATTGTTACGCGCATCTTAACTGTGTTAGAATTTGACGAATTGCAAGCCTTTATAGAAAATATTGCAAGAAGTGTCGAAGAGCCTGATAGTGGGCATTTTTGTCACAACAAACCGGAGTAAAAAATGAGCGAATATTTTGCGATAGTGTCGTTTGAATTAAATCATAAAAACTTATTAAATGATTGGAAAGTTTTTTCCAAGGAAATTTATGAGGATATTTCTCAAGCAGACGGATTTATTTCACGTGATTCAGGCATTGATGAAAATGGAAAAGTTTATTGTTTAGTAAAGTGGCAAAGTGAAGCACATCAACAAAACTTTAGAAAACAATTGGAAGCTAATGAAAATTGGCCTAAAACCATGGAAAGATTTGGCACTATTGCTAATATGAGTACAATGACACCTAATAATTTAGAGGTTCTATAAACATGAGTAAAATTACTATTATCGGTTCAGGATTTGCCGGGCTTACCGCTGTTAAAACCCTTCGAAAGCAAGATAAAACGGCTGAAATAACGCTGATCTCCCCTAGAGCAGAGTTGGTTTATATGCCAAGCCTTATCTGGGTGCCATCGGGTGCTGCGAGCAAAAAAGACATTGTGATTCCACTTGATAATTTTTTTAAACGTATGAATGTGGTGCATATCGTTAGCGAAGTAACTGGGCTAGAAAACCAAGGTAGATCAGTGGTTACTCCGATTGGCACCTATGAAAACGATGCACTTATTATTGCCTCAGGTGGACGATTTATTAAGAAACTACCTGGTATTGAATTTGCCATTACGCCATGTGAAGGTATAAAAGCTGCAGAAGACATTCGCGATCGCGTTAAATCAATGGATGGTGGTGATATTGCTATTGGATTTAGTGGCAACCCTAAAGAGCCTAGTGCAATGCGTGGCGGCCCTATGTTTGAATTTTTGTTTGGATTGGATACTCAGCTTCGCGCTGAAGGCAGACGTGATAAATTTAACCTAACCTTTTTTACCCCAGCCGCCAAACCAGGCGCTCGCTTGGGTGAAAAAGCGGTTGACGGTATATTATCAGAGATGAAAAAACGTAATATTACGACCCATCTTGGTCATAAAATAAAGCAGTTTACGGCTGAAAAGGTTGTGACTGAAGGTGGCGAGTTTGCTGCTGATTTTATTTTATTTATGCCAGGCATGACAGGTAATACATGGTTTGATAATACTGACCTTACACGAAGCGAAGGTGGGCTATTAAAAGCTAATCAATTTTGTGAAGTTGAAGGCTTTGATAATGTATTTGTTGCGGGTGACTCAGGCTCTTTCCCAGGTCCTGAATGGATGCCAAAACAAGCTCATATGGCCGATCTTCAGGCGGCAGCCGCTGCAAAAAATGCACTGGATAATCTTGATGGACAAGATTCTAGCCATACCTTTAAGATCGAACTTATGTGTATTGTTGATTCAAACAACAAAGGCATGTACATTTCTAGAAATCTTAAAGGTGGGTTAATTTTGCCAAATTTAAGATTAATGCATTTGGCTAAAAAAGTATTTGGCTGGTGGTATTTGCGCCAATATAAATAAGATTTTCAGCCTTTAATGGTGTTATTTTTTATCGCTTTATCTATAAATAGAGCTTTTAAGAAAATGCTTTATTAAAGGCTAAAATCTTTATTATTATGTTTTATTACAAGGTCTTTTAATTATGTCAGATTGTTTATTTTGTAAGATTATCAAGGGCGAGATTCCTGCTAATAAGATTTTTGAAGATGAAGATGTATTTGCTTTTCATGATATTGGTGCTCAAGCACCACATCATTTTTTAGTGATTCCAAAAGAGCATATTTCAACCATTAATGATGCTAAAGACCCAACATTAATCGGCAAGCTGACTTTAACAGCTAGCAAAATTGCCAAAGATTTAGGTTTTTCAGAAGATGGTTATCGCGTGGTAATGAACTGCAATGAAAACGGTGGACAAACTGTATATCATATTCATCTTCATTGTTTGGGCGGGCGTGCGTTGACTTGGCCACCGGGTTAGCGATATATAGTAATCCTTTAGCCATATTTTTTTATTCTACTGTGTTGAATTTGTCGTTCATTCAGTCATTTAGAATTTCTAAACTCCTTTATATCCTCCTGCATTCGCCTTGTAGAATAAAAAAAATGTGGCCAAACCTTTTGTAAAGTTTGTTTTTTCATAATATAAAACCTTGTTTTTTATAACAATATCTATCAATATTATTGCTTGAAAAATAATATAAAATTTGCACCTTGAATTGATTTTAATTTTGAAAAGCTTATGAGTAACGAATTTCTAGACAGACATATTGGCCCGAGTGCTGAAGATATCACTTCTATGTTAAATAGCATCAACTGCAAGACGGTGGATGAGGTTATTTCCAAAACGGTTCCAGAGTCTATTTTATTTGGAAATCGCATGAATGTAGATGAGGGTCTAACCGAGCGTGACAGTTTAGAGTTGGCGACAAAACTTGCTGGTGAGAATATCATAGCGACAAACTTTATTGGTCAAGGCTATTACGGCACACTAATGCCAACCGTTATTCAGCGTAATATTTTAGAGAACCCAGGTTGGTACACAGCTTACTCTCCTTATCAGGCTGAAATTGCACAAGGACGCTTAGAGATGTTGCTCAATTTCCAGCAAATGATTATCGATTTAACAGGAATGGACATTTCCAATGCTTCATTATTAGATGAGCCAACAGCTTGTGCAGAAGCGATGACTATGGCAAAGCGTGCTAATCGCAAAAACAAATCCAACAGATTTTTAATTGACAGCAATACTAACATTCAAACAATTAATGTTTTACAAACTCGCGCTAAGCCATTAGGCATAGAGCTGGTTGTGGACGATATTAAAAATAATGATTGTAATGATTACTTTGCTGCTCTCATACAGTCTCCCGCTACGAATGGTGAAGTACGTGATTTAAGTAATGATATTGCTAAGGCAAAAGCTAATGGCGTGTTAACGATTGTTGCTTGTGATGTATTAGCGCTCGCTTTGATCAAAACTCCAGCCGACATGGGTGCTGATATTGCTGTGGGTAATTCTCAGCGCTTTGGTGTTCCGATGGGTTTTGGCGGACCGCACGCTGCTTACCTAGCAACACGTGATGAATTTGCACGTATGGTACCTGGAAGGCTTATTGGTGTTTCACAAGATGTTTTGGGCAATCCAGCAATGCGTATGTCTTTACAAACTCGTGAGCAACATATTCGTCGTGACAAAGCCACCAGTAACATTTGTACTGCACAAGTTTTATTGGCAGTACTTGCTGCGGCTTATGGTATTTATCATGGTGCTAAAGGGTTAAAGAAAATTTCTACCAAGGTACATACTAAGGCTAGTAGTCTTGCAGCGAGCTTAAGTTCAGCAGGATTTGAGTTAGCAGCTGATCAATTTTTTGACACCATTACAATAGTTACTGATCAAGCAAAAGTATTGTTTGAGCGTGCACAAAAAGCAGGTATTAATCTTCGTTTGCTTAATCATAATCAGCTTAGTATTTCAGTAGATGAAACCACTACTGAGACAGAATTACTTGCGCTTCTGACTGTTTTTTCAATAGATAAATTAGTAGAATCAGACGGTATTTTGTCTGAAAATATGCTGCGCAAATCTAAGTATTTGACCCATCCAGTGTTTAGCGATTACCATTGTGAAACTGAAATGATGCGTTACTTGAAGCGTTTAGAGAATAAAGACATCGCCCTTAATCATTCAATGATTGCATTGGGCTCTTGTACGATGAAGCTTAATGCTGCGACGCAAATGTATCCAATTAGTTTACCGGGTTTTTCAAAGCTACATCCGTATGCGCCAGTTGATCAAACTAAAGGATATCAGCAATTATTTAAAGACTTGGAGCATGATTTATGTGAGATCACGGGTTACGATGCAGTGTCATTGCAGCCAAATGCTGGCTCACAGGGTGAGTTTGCGGGCTTACTTGCTATTCATGCTTATCATGAATCTCGTGGCGATCATGATCGTAACATCTGTTTAATTCCTTCATCAGCGCACGGTACAAATCCGGCGAGTGCTGTTATGGCTGGCATGAAAGTAGTGATTGTTAAATGTGATGAATCAGGCAATATTGATATTGATGATTTAAATGTTAAAGTGCAAAAGCACACCGATAAGCTTGCAGCTATCATGGTTACATACCCATCAACTCATGGTGTTTTTGAAGTAGAAATAAAGAATATTTGTGAAATTATTCATACCGCTGGCGGACAGGTTTATCTAGACGGTGCTAATTTAAATGCCATGGTTGGTGTTACCCGCATGGGTGAGTTTGGTGCAGACGTATCACACCTTAACCTGCATAAAACTTTTGCCATTCCTCATGGTGGTGGCGGTCCAGGTATGGGTCCAATCGGTGTTAAAGCTCACTTAGCTGAGTTTTTACCAGGTGACCCATTAGTGCCTAATTCTAATGCTGTTTCTTCAGCCATGTATGGCTCTGCTTCTATTTTGCCAATCTCGTGGTCGTATATTAAACTACTGGGTAAATATGGCATGCAACGTTCAACTGAAATTGCTATTGTCAGCGCTAATTATATTGCACATGAGTTAGCTCAAAGTTATCCAATTTTGTATCGTGGCGACCAAGGTATGGTTGCACATGAGTGTATTATCGACATTCGACCTCTTAAAGAGCAAAGTGGAATTTCTGAAGAAGATATCGCTAAACGTTTGATGGATTATGGTTTTCATTCGCCAACTATGTCATTTCCAGTAGCGGGTACATTAATGATTGAGCCTACTGAAAGTGAATCTAAACGTGAGATTGATCGCTTTATTGTTGCAATGGTTAGTATTCATGATGAAATTCAAAAAGTAATTTCTGGAGAGTGGGACAAAGATAATAACCCACTTAAGAATGCACCGCATACAGCGCACGAAATGACCAGTGAGTGGACTTATCCATATACGCGACAAGAGGCTTTATATCCTGTTGAGTCTTTAGTCGCTAACAAGTACTTCCCACCCGTAAAGCGTATCGATAACGTCTATGGCGATCGAAACCTTTTCTGTTCTTGTGTGACAACAGAAGACTTTGCATAATTTAACTTTTTTCATCTAAAAGTTGCATTAAAATGGCTCAAAACTTTAGGTTTTTGTTAAATTAAAAAACCGTTATTTCCAGGGGGAAAATGAGCCAAATTGGCCTTGAGCAGCAAAGCGTTGCAGAGTTTTCTGAACGCGCTTATCTTGATTATTCTATGTACGTCATTCTTGATCGTGCATTGCCGTTTGTTGGTGATGGGCTCAAGCCTGTACAGCGTCGTATTATTTATGCGATGAGTGAGCTGGGGCTTAAATCTAGCGCAAAATTCAAAAAATCTGCTCGTACCGTTGGTGATGTTTTAGGTAAATTCCATCCACATGGCGATAGTGCTTGTTATGAGGCAATGGTTCTCATGGCTCAGCCATTTTCATATCGTTACCCATTTATTGATGGACAAGGCAACTGGGGTGCACCAGATGATCCGAAATCTTTTGCCGCGATGCGTTATACCGAGAGCAAGCTTTCGCGCTATGCAGATTTACTATTAAGTGAAATTAATCAAGGTACGGCTGAGTGGGCAGATAATTTTGATGGATCTCTTCAAGAGCCTAAAAACTTGCCAGCACAAGTGCCAAACTTATTACTGAATGGTACATCGGGTATTGCAGTAGGCATGGCAACTGACGTACCACCTCATAATTTAGTCGAAGTGGTCAATGCTTGTATTCATCTTTTAGATAAGCCGTCTAGTGATTTGGATGAAATTATGAAGATTATTCCTGCGCCGGATTATCCAACCAGTGCGCATATTGTTTCAAGCCCATACGACCTAAGACAAATTTACGAAACTGGACATGGCTCAGTCAAGATGCGAGCAACTTACCAAAAAGAAGATGGCGACATTGTGATTGAGACATTGCCTTTTCAAACCTCTGGCTCTAAAGTAATAACCCAGATAGCTAGCCAAATGCGTGCTAAAAAATTGCCTTTGGTTGATGATATTCGTGACGAATCTGACCATCAAAATCCAACACGTATTGTAATTGTGCCACGCTCAAATAGAGTGGATGTTGACAACTTAATGCTGCATTTGTTTGCGACAACTGATCTTGAAAAGAATTATCGCGTTAACATGAATGTGATCGGTTTAAATGGCAAGCCACAAGTTAAGCCTTTGGTGCCGATGCTTAAAGAGTGGCTAACTTATAGAATTGAGATTGTTACTAAGCGTCTTAACTTCCGTCTAGATAAAATTCTATCGCGTTTACATATTTTGGAAGGCTTATTAGTTGCCTTTCTAAATATTGACGAAGTGATCGCCATCATTAGAGAAAATGATAAGCCTAAGCCAATTTTAATGGCACACTTTAAGCTTGATGAAATCCAAGCTGAAGCAATATTAGAGCTTAAGTTGCGCCATCTTGCTAAATTAGAAGAAGTTAAAATTCAGTCTGAGCAAAAAGAGCTGAACGCAGAAAAAGATAAATTAGAATTGTTACTATCTAGTGATACTCGTTTAAAAACCTATATTAAAAAAGAGTTAAAAGCTATTATTGAAGATTTTGGTGATGAGCGTCGATCTCTTATTAAGTCTGATGTTACTGTTGCTCAAGCATTTAGTGAAGATGACTTGGTCGTGGCCGAAAATGTCACGGTTGTGTTGAGTGATAAAGGCTGGGTACGAAGTGCAAAAGGCCATGATATAGATCCGACAGCGCTTAATTACAAATCAGGCGACAGTCATTTAATTAGCGTCCAAGGTCGAAGTAATAAAAATGCTATTTTTATTGATTCTACTGGTCGATCTTACTCATTATTAGCCAATTCATTGCCAAGTGCACGAGGACAAGGCGAGCCTTTAACAGGCAGACTCTCCCCACCAGCAGGCGCTGAGTTTGTTGATGTGCTAATGGGCGATAAAGCGCAACATATTTTGCTAGCTTCAGATGCAGGTTACGGATTTATTGGTACCATTGGTGATTTACTCTCTAAGAAAAAAGCCGGAAAGACTTTTTTAAGTGTGCCAGAAGGTGCTAATGTCATGAGGGTTGTTCGCGTTAATGACTTAGAAAAACAATACGTCGCTGTTGCGACTAATCGCGGACGACTATTACTGTTCTTGGTCTCTGAGCTACCTATTCTATCTAAAGGTAAAGGTAATAAACTTATTCAAATTCCTTCAAAAGATTTAAAAGCCAGAGAAGAGTTTGTTGTAAGCGTTTGTGTCTTGTTAGATACTCAAAATCTTAAAGTATATGCAGGCAAGCGCCACTTAACTATTAAGTTCCAAGATTTGACTAATTACATCGGTTCAAGAGCTCGACGTGGAAATGTTCTTCCTAAAGGCTATCAAGGTGTTGATTCGATCGAAGCAGTAGAGTAGAAACACCCGATTATTCAGGGTGTAATATCGGTGCTATCAAAGGTATAATTGATTTTTTTTTACCAATTTTTCCGAAATGTTCGTCCTAAAAATTGTTACAGATTTCGCCTCAGCACACTCGCTGAGAGATTACCCAGGAGACTGCTCTCGTTTGCATGGCCATAATTGGCAAGTGGAAATACTTGTCGCCTCTAAAGTTCTCGATGATATTGGCATGGCCATTGACTTTCGAGAAATCAAAAACCAAACTAAAGTTGTCGTTAAAAGACTGGATCATCAATATTTAAATGATGTTGCACCTTTTGACGAGATTAATCCGACGGCTGAAAATATTGCTAAATATTTTTATGATGAAGTTGGGCTACTCATTAATAATCAAGATGTTCGTGTCAAAGAAGTGACCATTTGGGAAACACTGCGAGCATCTGTCACTTATTCGGAGGATTAATTATGAAATCTTGTGATTTACCTGATACTCAAAATAATCTAGATACTCGTCAAATTATTATTGATAGAGTTGGCATTAAAGATATTTCTCACCCTATTACGTACATAGATCGTGATGGTAAAAAGTCTCCAACAGTGGGTAATTTTACAATGACAGTCACTTTGCCTGAAAATGTCAAAGGCACACATATGTCGCGTTTTATTCAAATCTTAAATGAAGGTCCTTGCGAGTTTGATAGTAGCAATTTTGGTGATATGATTGCAAAAGTTCGTGATCGGTTGGAGTCTGAGACTGCACATATTATTTTAGATTTTCCTTTCTTCAGAATGAAACAAGCGCCTTCTTCAGGTGTTGAGTCATTAATGGACTATCAAGTTACTTTATATGGTTCTCTTAATAAAGGTGTTACTGATGTGATGATGAAAGTTGTGGTTCCGGTTACTAGCCTTTGTCCTTGCTCTAAGAGTATTTCAAAGTATGGTGCGCATAATCAGCGTTCTCATATTACTATTAAGGCAAAAGCGACAGTTGGAAAGACTTTACACATAGAGGATTTAATCGATCTTGCTGAAAAGAAAGCATCATGTGAATTGTATGCAATACTAAAGCGAGAAGATGAAAAGGTTGTGACTGAAAGAGCGTATGATAACCCTGCGTTTGTTGAGGACTTAGTGCGTGATATTGCAGTTGATTTAAATGCAAATGAAAATGTTAACTACTACCGTCTTGAATCAGAAAACTTTGAATCAATCCATAACCACTCAGCCTACGCATTGATTGAAAATCAAAAGTAAGCACATGAAATATAATACTGACAATTTAAGAATAACCTCAAGTGCGCCTATTATGGCGCCTAATGAGCTAATGGGGCAATTTCCGCTTAGTGAAAAAAGTTCTGTCGGTATTTTTCAAGCACGTGAAACTATTTCTAATATCTTAGCAGGTGAAGATAAACGACTAATGGTAATTGTTGGTCCTTGCTCAATTCATGATTCAGCAGCAGCTCGAGATTATGCACAAAAATTAGTTACATTAAGAGAAGAGCTTAAAGAAGATTTATTTATCGTGATGCGTGTGTACTTTGAAAAGCCACGCACAACGATTGGCTGGAAAGGCTTAATTAACGACCCAGATTTGGATGAAAGTTTTAACATTAACAAAGGTTTAAAAATCGCTCGTCATTTGCTCACTGATATCTCTGATATGAACATGCCAGTGGCCGTGGAGTATCTTGATTTAATCACGCCGCAATATATCTCTGATCTTATCTCATGGGGTGCAATTGGTGCACGTACGACTGAGAGTCAATCACATCGTGAGCTGGCTTCTGCGTTGTCTTGCCCTGTTGGGTTTAAAAATGGTACTACTGGATCGCTTAGAATTGCTATTGATGCGATTAAATCTGCTTACAGCCCTCATCATTTGTTGTCAGTCAATAAAGAGGGTGGTGTGAGCCATTACACCTCTTCTGGAAATGACAGTACGCATATTATTTTACGAGGTGGTTCTGATGGACCAAATTACGAAGCCTCTCATGTTGAGAGTGCTTCTCAGCAATTATTAAGCGAAGGTTTAAATCACCGCGTTATGGTTGATTTCTCACATGCTAATAGTGAAAAGAAATTTAAAAATCAGTTGAAAGTTGGTGCAAACATTGCGGATCAAATCTCAAAGGGCACTGACAAAATTTTTGGCGTCATGATCGAGTCAAATATTAACGAAGGTAATCAATCGATTGGACCACTAGATTCTCTTGAATATGGCGTGAGTGTTACTGACAGCTGTATCAACTGGGAAGATACCAAATCACTGCTTAAAATACTAGCACAATCTGTGCGAACCAAAAAACAGCTAACTAATTGATTTAACAATCATTTAGTTATTTAAATATTTTGTAAAATCTTCATCTTATTTACACATTTTCATTGTGTAAATTTAAGCAGTTTAGGGTACAATAAAAGCTCGTTTAACTAAGCAATTTCTTGTATGTCAGATGATCCGATAAACACCGATAATCCCAAAGTTTTTGAGCCAAATTTTCCAATAGTTACTATTGAAGATGAAATGCGTGATTCCTATTTGGAATACGCGATGAGTGTAATTGTTGGACGCGCTTTGCCTGATGTTCGAGATGGCTTAAAACCAGTTCACCGTCGAGTTTTATACGCGATGGATGTTCTTGGCAATGACTACAATAAATCTTATAAAAAATCAGCCCGTATTGTTGGTGATGTTATTGGTAAATACCATCCACATGGCGACACAGCGGTATACGACACTATTGTAAGAATGGCGCAACCATTCTCAATGCGTAATATCCTAGTTGATGGTCAAGGTAATTTTGGTTCGGTTGATGGCGATTCAGCGGCAGCAATGCGTTATACAGAAATTCGTATGACCAAGTTATCTCATGAATTATTACGCGATCTTGAAAAAGACACAGTTGATTTTAATGAAAACTATGATGGTTCAGAGTCAGAGCCTAGTGTTCTACCAGCTCGCGTACCAAACTTATTAGTTAATGGATCATCGGGTATTGCAGTTGGTATGGCAACCAACATTCCACCGCACAATTTAGGTGAAGTGGTTGAAGCATGCCTTAGAACAATCGACAATGAAGATATTTCGATAGATGAATTATTAGAAGTTATGCCAGGGCCAGATTTCCCAACAGCCGGCATTATTAATGGCGCTAGCGGTATTCGCCAAGCCTATGAAACAGGCAAAGGAAAAATCTACCTTAGATCTGTATCGCATGTCGAAGGCGAAGATAAGCAAAGCATTGTCGTCACTGAGCTACCTTATCAAATCAATAAAGCGCGTCTGATTGGTAAGATTGCAGAATTAGTTAAAGATAAGCGTATTGACGGTATTACCGGCCTTAGAGATGAGTCTGATAAAGATGGCATGCGCATGGTGATAGAGCTTCGTCGAGGTGAGGTGCCAGAAGTGATGCTTAACAATCTTTACAAGCTTACAGAAATGCAAACTGTATTTGGTATCAACATGGTGGCCATCGATAAAGGCATGCCTAAGCTGATGAAGCTTAAGGATATCCTAGAGGCATTTATCTCTCATAGAAGAGATGTGGTAACCCGCCGATCTATTTTCGATCTTAATAAAGCTAGAAATCGTGCTCACCTTTTAGAAGGTTTATCAGTTGCACTGCACAATATTGACGAAATTATTACACTAATCAAAGCGGCGCAAAATCCAGCAGAAGCTAAAGCTTCTTTAGCGGCTAAAACTTGGCAGGGTTCTGTCATTAAAGAGCTAATTGGTGATCGTGATATGGCGATGTTTAAGCCAGAAGATTTACCAGCTGAATTGGGTCTGCAAGCGAGCGGTGATTACCAGTTATCAGAGAAACAAGCACAAGCCATTCTTGATCTTAAGCTTCATCGTTTAACAGGTCTTGAAAAAGACAAAATATTTGACGAATTTAATGAATTATTAGAGAGTATTAAATATTTATTAGATATCTTACAAAATCCAGATCGCCTTATGCAAGTGATCCGCGATGAACTTATTGAAATTCGTGATGAATATGCAGATGCTCGCATGAGTGAAATCATCGAGCATAAGATCGATTTAACACTAGAAGATCTTATCGCTCAAGAAGAGCGCGTGGTTACCTTATCTCATGGTGGTTACGTTAAAGCACAAGCGCTTAGTGATTATCAAGCGCAACGACGTGGTGGTAAAGGTAAAGCAGCCACTAAGATGAAAGACGAAGATTTCGTTGATCAGTTGTTTGTTGCCAATTCTCACGATACCGTTTTATGTTTTTCTTCAGCAGGTAAAGTTCATTGGCTGAAAGTCTATGAATTACCAATGGCTTCTCGTACTGCTAAAGGTAAGCCAATTATTAATTTATTACCACTTGACAAAGATGAAGTGATTAACGCAATCTTGCCGGTTTCTGAGTTTACCGACGACCAATTTGTTTTCATGGTAACTAGTAGTGGTACTTGTAAGAAGACCTCATTAACGAATTTTGCACGACCAAGAAAAGGCGGCATTATTGCTATCGAGCTTAGAGATGGCGACAAATTAGTTGGTGTTGAAATTACCTCAGGTAATAACGATATTATGCTGTTCTCTGCGAATGGTAAATCGATTCGCTTTAAAGAGGCAGATGTTCGCGCTGTTGGCCGAACTGCCATCGGTGTTCGCGGCATGAAGCTGGTTGATGATAAAATTGTCTCTGCTATTGTGGCAGATGATTCAAGTCCAATTCTTACAGCAACTGAAAAAGGCTACGGCAAACGCACAGGTTTAGATGAATATCGCGCTCAAGCACGTGGTGGATCAGGCGTTATTTCAATTAAAACATCTGATCGCAACGGTAAAGTAGTTGGCGCCATTCAGGTGACTGACGAAGATGAAATGATGCTAATCTCAAACAAAGGAACATTGGTTCGAGCTCGAGCGGCAGATGTATCAATTATTGGTCGTAACACCCAAGGTGTGACATTGATCAATATTTCCAAAGGTGAAAAGCTAGTATCTGTGGCTAAAATCGCTGAAACTGAAGGGGAGGAGTCAGACGATAATACTGAAACTGACGCCGAAGTTGAAGGTTAACAAATAAGCCTAATAATGAGTCAATTACTGACTCATTCACAAAATTTCTGATATTTTCAAATAGACCAGCTCGAAACAGCTGGTTTTTTGCTTGTGAGACACAATAAAGCCAGTTTATATGTAAAAAAAGTATTTTTACACCCTAAAAATAGATGTTTATAGCTCATATTCAAAATTTCTTAAATTTTTTATACAGCTAAATTTAACCTACTTATAGTTTATGATTAAAGGCTATCAATAAGATAAAAAACCTCTAAATATCAAGGACGTAATTATGACAATACAGCTATGGCAAAGTTTTTTAGGATGGAGTGTGGTTATTAATTACACCGTGGCAATACTTTGGGTGTTAACGATTAAATATGCATATAACTATACGTATCAGATGCACAGTTATTGGATTCCTATTTCCAAAGAAAGTTTTAACGCAATTCATTATGGTGGAATCGGCTTGTACAAATTAGCAATATTTATGTTTAATTTAGTGCCTTATCTTATTCTGATGTTGATCAGTTAAAACATAAACTTTAGTGCTCTCTCGTCGCTGAAAAAACGATATTCGGATGACGCTCCATGGTCAGCTGAAGATTAACAGTAGACGGCGCTAAATAAGTTAATACGCCGGCTGAATCAATCGCAACATTATTACCTGCCTTAGCTTTAAGCTGTTCTATGTCTTTATCAGTGCCTGAAATCCATCGAGCAGTTGCCACAGCAATGGCTTCAAATTGGCAATCAACGCCATATTCATACTTTAATCGATGTGCTACGACATCAAATTGCAAAATACCAACCGCGCCTAAAATTTGAGAAGTATTGATAATAGGGCGAAACACCTGAGTGGCGCCTTCTTCAGAGAGTTGATCAAGGCCTTTTTGCAAGGCTTTAGCTTTAAGAGGATCTTTGAGTTGAGCACGACGAAATAGCTCAGGTGCAAAGTTTGGAATACCTTTAAATTCTAGTTTTTCACCTTGAGTGAAAGTATCGCCAATACTGATGCCACCGTGATTGTGAATACCAATAACATCGCCAGCATAAGCAACTTCAGTGCTTGAGCGTTCACGCGACATAAAGGTCACTGCATTAGCAATTTTGATTTGTTTGCCGGTGGCAACCTGCAAGACTTTCATACCTTTTTTGTATTCACCACTAACAATACGCATAAAGGCCAGGCGATCATGGTGCTTTGGATCCATATTGGCTTGAATCTTAAATACAAAACCAGTTAATTTGGTTTCATCAGGCTTAACCTTACGTACATCTGAGTCTCTATTTTGAGGAACCGGCGCATATTGGATAAAACCATCTAGTAGATTTTGAATACCGAAATTAGAAATAGCTGAGCCAAAAAATACTGGGGTTTGCTTGCCTGATAAAAATGCCTCTATTTCAAATGGTGTGGTGGTTTGGGTAATAAGTTCCACTTCATCTCGCATTTCTTGAGCGACGTCAGCGCCGAGTAATTCATCAAGCTTGGGGTTATCAACTCCATCAATAATAATGTTTTCACCAATCTCAGAGTTCTTTCCTGACTCATATAAGTAGACTTTATCTTCAAGTAAATGCACCACGCCTTTAAAGCGCTTACCCATGCCAATTGGCCAAGTAATGGGTGCACATTCGATATTAAGAACCGTTTCAACTTCATCCAACAAGTCAATTGGCTCTTTACCTTCGCGATCAAGCTTGTTAATAAAGGTGAGAATTGGCGTATCACGCAGGCGACAAACTTCCATAAGTTTGATGGTGCGCATTTCTACACCCTTAGCAACATCAATCACCATGAGGGCTGAATCAACCGCTGTAAGTGTGCGATAAGTATCCTCAGAGAAGTCCTCGTGTCCTGGTGTGTCTAGTAGATTAATAACATGGTTGTCGTAATCAAATTGCATGATGGATGAGGTAATAGAAATGCCTCTTTCTTTCTCCATTTCCATCCAATCAGAGGTTGCATGTGTATTGGCTTTTCTAGCTTTAACACTACCTGCAGTTTTGATCGCACCGGCGTATAAAAGCAACTTTTCAGTAACAGTAGTTTTACCGGCGTCAGGGTGAGAAATAATCGCAAAGGTGCGGCGTTTAGAGACTTCAGACATGTTTAATTTTTATTGTTAATGATTAACTCAACACCAGCTTCATCAAACATCTTTTTAGAGAGTTGAACGCTTTCATTCCAGTTATCAAGTTCTTTAGATTTTTCAACCACGACTTTTTTAATGCCCACTTGAATAATACCTTTGGCACATTCTGAGCAAATTGGAAGTCCGTAGACATATAAAGTGGCACCATCAAGGGAAGTGCCAGAATAGGTTGCATTGTAGATGGCATTCATTTCAGCGTGAACCACCAGCTTGTATTTAGTTTCTCGATCGTTATAACGTTCATCGCTATCCTTGATTCCACGAGGAAAGCCATTAAAACCTTGAGACAGTACTTCTTTTTTGCTACCAACAGTCACAGCACCCACTTGAGTCGACGGATCTTTTGACCAAGTAGAAACTTCTTTAGCAAGTGCTAGGTAACGCTGATCCCATTTATTCATCTGTGTATTTTAACGTATCTTGATTGAAGCAAGACTAACGAGTACCAAGATTAAAGTGACCATCCAAAAACGCACAATAATCTTAGGCTCTGAAACACCTTTTTGCTCAAAATGATGATGAAGAGGTGCCATCAAGAAGAAGCGTTTTTTAGTGCGTTTGTAATAAGCGACTTGAATAATAACGGACAATGTTTCTGCCACAAAGACGCCGCCCATAATAAATAGCAAAATCTCTTGACGCAATAAAATAGCAATAACAGCCAAAATAGCACCGAGTGCTAAAGAGCCTACGTCACCCATAAAAATTTCAGCAGGGTAGGTGTTAAACCATAAGAACCCAAGCCCTGCACCAACTAGAGCGCTACAAATGACAAATAATTCACCGGTACCAGGCATAAACGGCATATTAAGATACGTTGAAAAATTGTAGTTACCACTGATATAGGCAAATAACGCTAAAGCACTGGAAATAAGAATAACAGGCATGATGGCCAAGCCGTCTAATCCGTCAGTAAGATTAACAGCATTAGATGATCCAACCATTACAAAGTAGGTTAGTACCAAAAATCCAATAAGACCCAGCGGCAGTGATATATCTTTAACAAAAGGAATGAGTAATTCAGTTTGGATAGGGTTGGTTGATGCTAGTGCAATCCAAAGGCCAATAGCGATAGCACCTAAAGATTGACCTAGTATTTTTTGGCGAGAGCTTAAACCATCAGAAGATTTATGTTTGATTTTAAGGTAGTCATCTATAAATCCGATTCCACCAAATATAATAGCAGTGGTAAGTACAACCCACAAATATAAGCTTGACCAATCAGCCCATATTAATGAACTAATAATGAAAGAGAAAAGAATCATAACACCACCCATCGTTGGTGTACCTGTTTTACTCAGATGAGACTTTGGGCCATCAGCTCTAATCACTTGACCAATTTGATAATGGTGTAATTTATCAATAAAATAATGGCCCAGTGCTAGGCTAATTAACAATGCAGCAAGCATTGCTAGAACAGCTCTAAGGGTTAAATAAGTAAGAACACCAAATCCAGAATCGAATTGGGTTAATAGGGTGATGAATTCTAAAAACATAAGGGTTTATTGGATGTCGTTAATGGAAATTAATTCCAACTGAAAGATTAGAATGGCATCTGATGATAAACCACCACGCTTGCTGTCTCCATAAATTTGAGAATAAGGCGCTATCAGTGTGCGCTTTTCACCCATTGTCATTTCTAATACAGAGGTATCGATAATACTGATAATTGAACCTGATCCTGCAGCAAAAGGTAGTGGGTCTCCAGCTTTGCGCATATTTGTACCATCATCTATATCGATTGAAAGATTAACTTTGACCAAGTCACCTTTGTTAGCTTTGTCGCCACTACCCGCCTGGTTAGTTTCAATAAAATGACCTTGCTTAGTGATTTTAGCGTTAGGGTAGTTGTCGCTAACAAATTTTAAAAGCTTAGCCTTTTTACCATTAAGTTTTTTCAATTCTTTGTTGGAATGCTCACCATTCTCTAGATTAAAAGCAGCTTCATCAGCTTTAAATTGGTTGGCCTTTTCACCGATACGAATGATCTTTATTTTGCGTATGAAATCGTCTTTTTTAATACTGTTAACCACATTCATGCCTTCAACAACATGGCCAAATACAGTATGTTTTTTATCAAGCCAAGGGGTTGCCCTATGGGTAATAAAAAATTGAGAGCCGTTAGTGTTAGGGCCAGAATTTGCCATAGATAAAATACCAGCACTGTCATGAGATAAATCAGTAATTTCATCATTAAATTTATATCCAGGACCACCTGTACCATTGCCTTGTGGGTCACCACCTTGGATCATAAAATTATCAATCACACGGTGAAATTTTAATCCATTATAAAAAGGTTTACCAATTTGAATGTTTGAATTTTTTTTGCCTTCTGCCAAACCCACAAAATTAATGACTGTTAAAGGGGTTTTTTCAAACTCAAGTTGGACAATAATATCGCCCTGATTAGTATGTAGATTTGCATACAGGCCATCAGCAAGTTTTGCTTGAGAAGAGAGAGATATTAAGGTGGCTGATAAAAGGATAAATAGACGCAACATAATGATATTTTTACTTAATAAATAAAGCCATTGATGATACCTCAAAACACAATTAAAATAAGGACAACAATGCGGTAAAATATTGCTTAATTTATTATTGATTTATTACTAGGAGACAAGATATGTCTTTACTTATTACAGACGAATGTATTAACTGCGATGTTTGCGAGCCTGAATGCCCTAACGAAGCTATTTATATGGGTGACGAAATCTATGAGATTGATGGTGACAAATGTACTGAGTGCGTTGGTCATTTTGATGAGCCTCAGTGTGTTGAGGTTTGCCCAGTAGATTGTTGTTTGTCTGATCCTAATCGAGTGGAAACTGAAGAAGAGTTATTGGCAAAACTAGCTTAATAAGCATTTATGAAAAAAAAGGCGACCCTTTCAGGTCGCCTTTTTTTGGTTTAATTTGTTAGCTTATTTTCCTAATGTCGCTTTTAATGCAGCTAAAAACAAGGTGATATTTTCTTTTCTAGAAGAATGACCCATAAGACCAATACGCCATACTTTACCTGCATAAGCACCAAGTCCTGCACCGATTTCTAAGTTGTAATCGTTAAGCAATGTTGAGCGAACTTGAGCATCATCTACTCCTTCAGGAATAAAGACAGAGTTAAGTTGTGGAAGCCGATCTGCTTCATCAACTAAGAATTTAATACCCATCGCTTCAAGACCACTCTTTAGCTCTTCATGATTTGTTTGATGACGAGCCCAAGAGTTTTCTAGCCCTTCATCTGTAATCATTACTAAAGATTCATGTAAACCATAAAGCGTGTTTACGGGCGCAGTATGATGATAAGTTCTTTTTGAACCTTCACCCCAATAGCCCATAACCAAATTTAGATCTAAGAACCAAGAAGTAACAGGGATTTTACGATTTTTAACTTTAGTTAAAGCGCGCTCGCTAAAACTAACGGGCGAGATACCAGGCATAGCTGACAAGCATTTTTGAGTGCCTGAATAAATAGCATCAATTTCCCACTCGTCCACACGTAATTCAGAGCCTACTAGCGAAGTCACCGCATCTACAACGCTAATGCAATTATTATCATGAGCCATTTTACAAAGTATCTTGGCATCAGATCTTGCACCAGTAGAAGTTTCTGCATGAACAAAAGCCAAAATTTTAGCATCTGGATTTTCTTTTAAGGCTTCTTCGACTTTATTCGTCGATACCGCTGAACCCCAAGCATCTTCAACAACAACTGCTATACCACCAAAACGCGTGATATTTTCTTTCATGCGCATACCAAATACACCATTGATACAGACAACAACTTTATCACCTGGCTCAACTAGATTAGCAAAACAAGTTTCCATGCCGGCAGAACCTGGTGCAGAAACAGGCATAGTTAGCTCATTTTCAGTTTGAAAAATGTACTTTAAACCTTCTTTGGTTTCATTCATCATGCCAACAAAAGCAGGGTCTAAATGGCCAATCGTAGGGCGGGCCATCGCTGATAAAATTCTAGGATGTACATCAGAAGGTCCAGGACCCATTAGAGTTCGGATAGGTGGATTAAATGATTTCATAGTTTCTTATTGTTTAAAAAATTCAAGTAGACCATTATAATTAATTGCTCGAAGCTTGTTATTAAATTATCTCGCGCTTTAGTTAAGGGTATTTAGCCTTATTTTTTTACAGTAAAGGGCAGAGGTATTGTTAATGCTGAAGAGGTGGATATTGCTGTTAGCCTTGGGTGCAGATTTTACCTTTGTCGGTAGAGCGCCAATGTACGGCGTTAGTGTCCTTGGAAAAAAAAGGGGGAATCATACTTTCACAATGCTCAAACGTCAGTTACAACAAGTCATGGAGCAAGTTGACTGTGAACAAGTGCAAGACCTCCCAAACTATTTAATTAATAAATAAATTGACTATAATTTCTAAATATGAAAGTTATTGATGAGTTATTACAAAAACTGCCAAAAGATATTGTCTTAGTTGGTGAAGAGAACACACGCCCATTTGAATGTGACGGGCTAAGTGTTTATCGACAAAAACCTTTGGCAGTTGTATTGCCAGAAACGGTTGAACAAATTAAGCAGGTTTTAAAAATTTGCAAGCAGCACAGCACGCCAGTTGTTACCCGCGGTGCAGGTACAGGTTTAGCAGGCGGTGCAATGCCTTTGGCGCAATCAATTGTGCTAGGTTTGTCAAAGCTTAATAAGATTAAATTTGTTGATGTTGAAAAGCAATTAGCTGTACTGGAGCCAGGTGTGCGAAATATTGCTATTAGTGAAGCAGTTGCTGAGCATGGTTTGTATTATGCACCGGATCCTTCTAGTCAAATAGCTTGCAGCATTGGCGGTAATGTCGCTGAAAATTCAGGTGGCGTACATTGTTTAAAGTATGGCTTGACTGTGCATAATGTTGAGGCGGTTAAAATCTTAACCATTAATGGTGAAGAATTAGTTTTATCTAGAGATGACCAAGGGCTTGGCTTGTTAGCAGTCATGAATGGATCTGAAGGTTTACTAGGCGTTATTGTAGAGATTACAGTTAAGCTAACTCGAACGCCAAAATTAGCCAGAGTGGTAATGGCTGGGTTTGATTCGGTGCGTGATTGTGCCAATTCAGTGGCTGAAATTATTAAAGCAGGTATTATTCCAGCTGGTCTTGAAATGATGGATAGTTTTGCCATTGAAGCCGCAGAAGGTTTTGCTAAAGTGGGTTATCCACTAGATGCGCAGGCATTATTATTGTGCGAATTAGATGGCTCAGAATCTGAAGTTCAGGCTGAGCTCGAGGTGGTTTTAAAAGTTTTATCATCTGCATCTAGCATTAAAGTATCAAACAACGAAAAAGAGCGCCTGGATTTATGGAAAGGTCGCAAGTCTGCTTTTCCTGCTGTAGGACGATTATCTCCTGACTATTATTGTATGGATGGTACGATTCCAAGGCGTCACTTAGCTGATATGCTAGAAAAAATTAACACGTTATCTAAAAAATACAAACTTAGGGTGGCCAATGTTTTTCATGCGGGTGATGGTAATCTACACCCTTTAATTTTGTATGATGCAAATATTCCAGGTGAGCTTGAAAGAACTGAAGAATTTGGCACTGAAATTTTAAGATTAAGTGTAGATATGGGCGGCAGTATTACAGGCGAACATGGTGTTGGTGTTGAAAAGCTAGATGCCATGTGTCATCAGTTTAATGATAAAGAATTAGAGATTTTTCATCAAATCAAAGCTGTGTTTGATCCAGAATTATTACTCAATCCTGGCAAAGCAATTCCTGAGTTGCATAGATGTGCAGAACTGGGTGCAATGCATGTTCATCATGGGCAGCTACCTCATCCTGAACTGGAGCGATTCTAATGTCAGATAATCTTTCAAAGTTACAAGAAGAAATTAAATCATCCAACGGTCTTCATATTACTAGTAGCTGGCTAAATCATACAGGTGTTGAGGAGTATTTCTCAGAAGAGTTGGTTATTACGGTTAAGGCCAGTACACCCATTGCTGAAATTTGCAAAGTACTCGCTAAAAATGACCAAGTATTGCCGTTTTATGTTGAAAACCAAGAGCAAAGCATTGGTGCTGCTTATGCTAATGGTGCGCAAGATTTATCTGACAGTGTTCTTGGTGTACAGATTATTGATGGGTCGGGTGAATTGCTAAATTTTGGTGGGCAAGTGATGAAAAACGTGGCTGGTTATGACGTCGCTAGAATGCTGATTGGTTCAAAAGGCCAATTGGCTGTTGTTACTCAAATTAGCTTTAAAGTAATGCCGCGTCATTATGTGGGAGAGCTTAAGCCCCATATTAAAACAGTTGAGCGTTCAGCGTTGCGTGAAGTAATTGAAAGCCGACTAAAAGCAGTATTTGATCCAAGAGGAATATTTAATTAATGCAAACAAATCAGATTGCTAATTTTAAAGCAAATGAAATTATTCGAAAATGTGTGCATTGTGGATTCTGCTTAGCTACTTGCCCTACATACCAGTTACTTGGCTCAGAACTCGACTCCCCACGTGGGCGTATTTATCTAATCAAATCTTCTCTTGAGAAAAATCATTTCTCTGGTGAAAGTATTAAGCACCTAGATCGTTGTCTTACTTGTAGAGCTTGTGAAACCACATGCCCTTCGGGAGTTGAATATGGAAAGTTGATCGATATCGGTAGAGAGTTTGTTGAACAAAAAAGACCAGTTTGGCAAAAAGCAATGCGTTATTCAATACGTAAACTTTTAACCACGCCAGTGCTTTTTAATCCAATTGGGCGTATTTCCAGACATTCCAAAAAACAAGGTGAAGCTATTAAGCCAATTGCTAATAGTAAAAAAGTTTTACTATTAGGTGGTTGTGTGCAGCCTGTGCTTGCGCCTAATATTAATCATAGTATTAAGAATATTTTAGCAAAATTAGGCTTTGAAGCCATTGAAACCCCACAAAAACAATGTTGCGGTGCAGTAGATCAGCATCTTAGCGCTGAACACGATGCACTGATTAAAATTAAATCGAATATTGATACTTGGATAGAGTTTGATGTTGATACGATTATTTCTAGTGCTAGTGGTTGCGGGCTAATGGTGAAAGATTATGCTTCACTATTTACACAGGGAGATGATTACTACCAAAAAGCACAAGAGATCTCTAACAAAACCCAAGATATTGCTGAATTTTTAATTGATAAAGATTTGTCTAAGCTTGAGTTGGAACAGGCTAATATTTCATATCATGAGCCTTGTACGCTCCAACATGGTCAAAAATTAGCAGGATTGGTTAATTCAATTCTAGACTCTCTAGGTTATTCGCCAGCCCCCGTTAAAGACTCCCATTTGTGTTGTGGCTCGGCAGGTACGTATTCAATTTTCCAGCCAGACCTTTCAAATAAACTTAAGAAAAATAAGCTAAACAATTTGAACGCTTCGAATCCACAGATGATTGTAACGGCAAATATCGGCTGCTTAATGCATTTACAAAAAGACAGTGAAATTCCCGTTAAACATTGGGTGGAATTATTGGATAATCAGACCAATTAATTAGCCAAAGAGTATCATGGGTAGAAGAAGAAAGCCAAAGGCCAAAACTTACGAATTAGACATTGAATCATTGTCTCATGAAGGTCGTGGTATTGCGCACTTAGAAGAAAAAGTTGTTTTTGTGAGCGGCGCCTTACCAGGCGAAAAAGTACTCGCTGATCGTACATTTTCTCGTGCCAAGTTTGAAGAGGCGGATGTTATAGAGGTATTAAAGCCAGCTAAGAATAGAATTGTACCAAAATGTGAAGTCTTTGGGATTTGCGGAGGCTGCTCATTTCAACACTTGTCTAGTGAAGATCAAATCCAAGCTAAAGCAGAATGGTTAAAAGATGCATTTTCTGGCCAAGCTAAAGTTGCACCAAAACACTGGCTTGAGCCGCTTCAAGAGCAAAGCTGGGGTTATCGACGTAAAGCCAGATTGGGTGTTCGTTATGTTGCAAAAAAAGAGAAAGTTTTAGTCGGCTTCAGAGAAAAGAAATCTGGTTTTATTACCAATATGAGCCGTTGCGAAGTATTACACCCTTCATTAGGTGACAATCTTGAAGTGCTGGCCGAATGCATTGGGAAGCTTTCCATTAAATCACAAGTGCCACAACTTGAAGTGGCTGTAGCTGAAAATAGCACAGTGTTAATTTTGCGCCATTTGGAATCACTTAGCGAGCAAGATGAGCAAATATTGCTAGATTGCGCTAATGAGTTAAACGTTACTTTCTATACTCAAAGTGGTGGCGCAGATACGGTTAAACCCTTAGATAAGCCTGCAGTATTGACTTATTCACACCCTGATCATGACATTGTCATGGAGTTTTTACCGACCGACTTTACTCAGGTTAATTTTAAGTTAAATCAAAAAATGATCAATTTAGCCTTAGAAATGTTGGAGCTTAATGATCAAGATGAAGTGATTGATCTGTTTTGTGGTTTGGGTAATTTCACCTTGCCCATTGCTAAATATTCTAAACATGTTGTTGGTATAGAGGGTGATTTGGGCTTGATTGAGCGTGCAAAATATAATGCTGAAAAAAACTTAATAACCAATGCTGATTTTTACAAAGCTGATCTTTTTAAAGAGGTGGAAGGCTTTGAGTGGTTCAGAGGTAAAACTTATAATAAGGCACTTATTGATCCGGCACGCTCTGGTGCCATTGAAATTGTAGAGCTGTTACCAAAATTAGGTGTGGAGCGCTTGGTGTATGTGTCCTGTAATCCTGCAACACTTGCTCGCGACACGGCTAAACTAATTGAACTGGGTTATAAACTCGATACTGCTGGGGTAATGGATATGTTCCCTCAAACTGCCCACGTTGAATCTATTGCACTCTTCACCAAATAACACATTCTTATGATTACAATCAATATTGCTAATCAAACTTTAACTTACCAAGATACAGTGTATTTAATCAGTAGCGCCGCTAATGGCGTTGGTGAAATACAAGGGTCTTTTTGTACACCTTTGGGAAAGTTTAAAATTTCTGAAAAAATTGGTGATGACTTAGAGTTAGGTTCGGTGCTAGTAGGGCGCGTGCCAACAGGTGAGGTTTATTCAAAAAAACTGTTTGATGAGCAGCCTGATAGGGATTGGATTTTATCTCGTATTCTTTGGCTTGATGGAGTTGAGTCACACAATAAAAACACCAAGCAGCGATATATTTATATTCATGGCTCAGCTGATGAATACAGCATGGGAAAGCCTGGGTCAAAAGGCTGTATCCGTATGAAAAACAATGATATCATTCAACTATTCAATCAAGTTAAAGTAGGCGAAGAGGTGGTGATCAAATGATTAAAAATTATTTACCAACAAAAGCAGTTAAGCTTATTCTAGAAGGTGCTACTTTGATCGATGTTCGTTGTGAAGCGGAGAATAAATTTGTAGGACGTGTACCGAACTCAATCCTTATTCCGTGGTTAGATGAGCCAGAATGGGAAGTAGATGAGGAGAAGTTTATTAAGACTTTTTCACGGTTTGATATTGATAAAGATGCTGAAATTATTTTAATTTGTCGAAGTGGTTATCGTTCTGACGATGCAGGCAAGTGTTTGCTTAAGAATGGGTTTACTAACATTGCCCATGTAGTGAGTGGCTTTGAAGGTGATCTTGATGAAGAGGATCAACGTGGTAACGTCAATGGATGGCGTCATGATGGTATGCCCTGGATTCAGTGTTAGAAAGTCTTCGACTATTTGTTCACCCTCGGGTAGCTGCTATGCTATTTTTGGGCTTTTCAGCAGGTGTACCGATTTTGCTTATTTTTTCCACATTAGGTCTGTGGCTGAATGAGGCGGGTGTTGCAAAATCTAGTATTACTTTTTTTTCTTGGGCTGCATTAGGCTACTCATTTAAGTTTGTTTGGGCACCCTTAGTCGATCGCTTACCTTTACCGATTTTGACTAAACTATTAGGCCGTCGTCGTGCATGGATGCTGGTTTCACAACTAGCAATCATGAGTGCAATTTTACTCATGTCATCAGTTGACCCTAAAGCTGGCGTTGATAGCTTAACTATTATGGCTTATGGTGCAGTTTTATTAGGCTTTTCATCAGCGACTCAAGACATCGTTATTGATGCTTATCGTATTGAGTCAGCCGATAAAAATATGCAGTCTATACTTTCAGCAACTTATGTTGCAGGCTATCGTATTGGTATGTTGGCGGCTGGTGCAGGTGGTTTATTTTTAGCTAGTTATTTTGGATCTACTAAAGAGCTGTATAGTTTTTCAGCTTGGTCTAATACTTATCTAGTGATGATTATGGTTATGATGGTGGGCGTGGTAACCACCTTGTTGGTCAAGGAGCCTAACCATAGTTGTCATGAAGAGCAATATTCCACTCAAGATTACGTTCGATTTTTCGCTTTATTTTTAGTCGTAGTGGCAGCATTTATTGCTACCTTTATTTTTAGTGCAGAGCTGGTTAAAACGCTTAAATCAAACTTAACTGAAATTTTTGCTAACAAACATCTGGCTGGATTTATTGTTGGTGCAGTTAGATTGGTCTTGGCCATTTCGGGTGCGTATATTGCCACTCGATTACTGATCAAACTTAATGTGGTCAACAAATCTATGGTTAATGGCACCTACATTGAACCCGTTAAAGATTTTTTTAGCCGATATGGAATGAGTGTTGCCGTATTGTTATTAGCAGTTATTGGCTTGTATCGTATTAGTGACATTGTACTGGGTGTCGTAGCCAATATCTTTTATCAAGATATGGGTTTTACGAAAATAGAGATTGCCACTGTGTCCAAAACCTTTGGTTTATTTATGACCATCGCTGGAGGATTTTTAGGCGGACTAATGGCAATAAAATGGGGCGTGTTTAGGGTATTATTTTTGGGAGCGGCGCTTTCTGCATTAACCAATTTACTCTTTATTGTTTTGGCAAATATTGGCCATAATATAACTTGGCTTTATGCAACTATTACCATGGATAATTTATCTGCTGGATTGGCTAGTGCAGCTTTTATTGCTTTCTTATCTAGTTTGACTAATATTAAATTTACCGCTGTCCAGTATGCAATTTTTTCTTCACTAATGACACTTCTTCCAAAAATTTTTGGCGGCTATTCTGGCAGTATTGTTGAAGCATTTGGCTATAGTCAATTTTTCATTATAACTACGTTAATCGGGCTACCTATTTTGTATTTAGTGTACAAAGTTAAACCTTATATCAATTAGAGAAATTATGAACCTAGGGCCAATCATGATGGATGTGTCAGGACTGACACTGACACAGTTAGAAGAAACACAATTAGCAAAACCCAGTATTGGTGGCGTTATTTTATTTAGTCGTAACTTTGAATCGATTAATCAAGTTAAACAGCTGATTAGTTCTATTAGAGCGGTTAATCCAAATATCTTAATTTCTGTTGATCATGAAGGTGGTAGAGTTCAGCGATTTAAAGAAGGATTTACACATCTGCCAGCCATGTCAAAGCTGGGTGAGCTTTACGATAAAAAGCCCAAAAAAGCAATAAAATATGCCTGCTCATGTGGCTTTATTCTGGCGTATGAGTTATTAGAAATTGATGTAGATTTTTCTTTTGCACCTGTGCTTGATATGGATTATGGCAATTCTTCAGTGATTGGAGACAGGGCGTTTCACTCAAATCCTGATGCAATTATTAAATTGGCACAGGCGCTAATTAAAGGTATGCATAGAGCTGGGATGAAATGTGTTGGTAAGCACTTTCCAGGACATGGATATGTCTCATTAGATTCACATTTAGACTTGCCAATTGATGACCGTCCTGCAAAAGAAGTTTATCAAGACATGGCGACTTTTAAAGGTTTGGTTGATGAGGGTCTTGATGCAGTAATGCCAGCGCACGTAATATATTCAAAAGTGGATGATAAGCCCGCAGGATTTTCCAATGTTTGGATTCAAGATATTTTAAAAAGTAAGCTGGGTTTTGATGGAGTTGTTTTTAGTGATGATTTATCAATGCAGGGTGCTTTATTCATTGAAAATATTAAGGACCGTGTAAAAATTTCCCTAGATAGTGGTTGTGATATGGTGCTAATTTGTAATCATCCAGAGATGGTGTTAGAGGTTATTGACCAAGAATGGGGTTCGAATGAGAAGCTGCAATCAATGCAAGGCAATAGAAGGTATAAATCCGATAAAATAACCTACTTACAACATTTAGAAACTATTAAGAGCTTATTATGAGTGATAACAATACACCCGATTTAGAAGTTAGAATGCTAAGCGCTATGAGAAAAACCCTAATCTCAGTTGCAAAAGACACCATGACCAAGCCAGGGCTTCGTCACCCATTGACTGAAAATACACAAAAAATGATTACTGATTGCTTAAATCTTGTTATTTCTCGTCAAACTGAAATTGAAAAACAAGCAGGCACACATACTAAAATGAAGCCAGTTTATACTGACGAGCAAACTGTTCAAAGCTTTTCTGTTGATGATTTAAAGAAAACTTTAAACTAAACAAACTCTAAATTAGCATAGCTGGCAATTAGCCATTTTGTACCTGCTGATTTAAATTTTATTTGAATTCTAGCGCTATCACCCTCGCCCTCAAAATTCAGCACTGAGCCATAACCAAATTTTGCGTGCTTAACACCTGCACCTACTGACAACTGTCCATTTGCTTCAAGCTCAATGTCTTGGTTATAGATATCATCATCAGAATAGTTAGCTTGTGTTGCGCCAAACTTTGCTTTAACTTTGTTAACGTATTCACTGGGTATTTCATCTAAAAATCGTGAAGGATAAGCATACAAAGACTGACCATGTAAAAAACGCTTAATAGCAAATGACAAGGTTAGTTTTTTCATAGCGCGCGTCATACCAACATAGCATAAGCGTCTTTCTTCATCTAGTAGATGCGGCTCGTCTTTAGATTGCCTTGATGGAAATAGATCTTCTTCTAGTCCACCTAAAAATACATTTGGAAATTCCAAGCCTTTGGCCGAGTGAATAGTCATGAGCTGTACGTTATCAACCGCAGGTGCGTTAGCATTGCCAGCAGAATCTAGTGATGCTAAAGAAATAAAACCAACTACTTCATTCATCTCACTATCTTCTTCATGATTGTATTGTTTGGCAGCAGAGATCAGTTCATCTAGGTTTTCTTTTTTACTACCCGCTTTGTCAGTTTTGTCATTAGCATAATGATTCATAATTTCTGACGCACTAAGCAAATGAGCAACTTTCTCGCTTAAATCAAGATGTTTGCTATCATCAATCATTTGATCGATAAGCTCAACAAAACCATTTAATGCATTAGCAGCTCGTGTTGGTAAGGTAGACGACACCTGTTGAGCTGCTTGGAATAAATTGGTATGCTGATCACGGGCAAATTCACGAACTTTTTCTAACGTGGCGTTACCAATACCTCGTGTTGGGAAATTTACAATCCGTTCAAAAGCAACATTATCAGCAGTATTTTCAATTAAGCGTAAGTAGCTTAAGGCGTCTTTAATTTCAGCGCGTTCAAAAAATCTTAAACCGCCATAAATAATATAAGGCACATTGTATTTAATTAATACTTCTTCAAATACTCTTGATTGTGCATTGGATCGATACAAAATAGCACAATCACTAGCGCAATCACCATCTTTAATCAGTTTTTGAATATTGCGAATAACATAATCTGCTTCGTCAGTTTCAGTGCGTGCTTCATACACATCAATTAAATCACCATTTCCAGAATCAGTCCATAAGGACTTACCCATACGATTAGTATTGTTAGCAATTAAAGCATTTGAGGCGGACAAAATATGACCAGTTGAGCGATAATTTTGTTCAAGTCGAATGGTTTGAATGGGTGCAAAATCAGTTTCTAGTTTGGTAATGTTTTCAATTTTCGCACCTCGCCACCCGTAAATAGATTGATCATCATCACCGACACAAAATACTTGATTATTACCGTTAAATAATTGCTGAATCCATTTGTATTGAACGGTATTAGTATCTTGAAACTCATCTACTAAAATATGTGAAAAGCGTGTTTGATAATGCTCAAGAAGCTCAGTATTGTTTTTAAGTAGCTCATAGCTTCGAACTAATAGTTCAGCAAAGTCAATTAAATCATTGGCACGACAATGCGCTTCATACAATACAAAAACCTCAAGACTTTTCTTAATAAAAAAGTTATAACCAGGGTCAACATCTTGAGCTTTAATGCCTTCATCTTTTTGTTGATTGATAAACCACTGTACCTTTCTAATTGGAAACTTAGACTCATCAATACTGTTCTCTTTCATTAGGCGCTTAACGATCCGAAATTGATCCTGTGCATCTAATATTTGAAAACCTGATGTAAGTCCAGCTTTTTCATAATGCGTTCGTAATAGACGGTGTGCAAGGCCGTGAAAGGTACCAACCCACATACTTTGAATAGGTCTTCTTAAAAGAGTGGAAAGTCTTTCTCTCATTTCAGCTGCAGCTTTGTTTGTAAAAGTTACCGCTAATATTGAGTCCGTATGAATATTTTTTTGAGTAACCAAATAGGCGATTCTATGTGTTAATACTCGAGTCTTTCCACTACCTGCACCCGCTAGTATGAGTGCATTTTTGGCGTCTTCAAGCTCAACTGATTGGCATTGTTTTTCATTTAAACCGTCGGTTATTTCTGATAAATTCATCGTTTTTTCTTACCTTGTGAAATTAAATGGTTATAATATTACCTTTATCTTATGTCAGTTGAAAAAAAAGCTCTGATATAAGCTGCAAAATTATAAACATTATTTAAGGAGTGTTAGCAATGACTTACTATGAAGGCGTTAAAAAAATGGAAGAAATGGGCGTAAATGACAACTATATTCAAGGTTGGGTTGCAGGCTTCCTAGGTAATCCTGAAATTGAACAACAAAGAAAAACTAGCGAGTATGAATCAGGTTATGAAGATGGCCAAGAGCATACAGATGAAAACTTCGCTAACTTCTGTTAATAGCTTCAAGTAAAAACGAATTATAAGAGCCCCTGACGGGGCTTTTTTATGTATATGACTCACTGGAATCAACAAGCTAGAAAGGCGCTAAAAGGTGCAAAAATCAGTAATGATTTTTTTAATATCCAAGCATTCGAAGATTCAAAATTTCCTATTAAAATCCCCTTGGAATATGCCCAACTGATTGATAAGAATAACCCTAATGATCCACTGCTTAAACAGGTTATGCCACAAGCTAGTATGGATCGAATTGGCTTTAGCCAAGCACCCTTGAATGATGAAGAGAATTCACCCATAGCTGGACTAATTCATAAGTATAGTAATCGAGTACTATTGATCACATCCCAAGTATGTGCTATTCATTGCCAATATTGCTTTAGACAAAATTTTAATTATACAAAGCACGATGCAATGAGTAATTGGAGTGAGATTGAACAATACCTACAAGCTGATAAAAAAGTGAACGAAGTCATACTAAGTGGCGGAGATCCTTTAAGTTTAAGCGACGATAAACTTAAAAAGCTAATTAACAATATTGAGAATATCAAGCATATTAATACCATTCGAATTCATACTCGAAGTGCAGTAGTCATGCCTAGTAGGATTACTTCTGAGCTAGCTAATTTACTTAAATTAACTCGATTAAAGGTGGTGATGGTTTTTCATGTCAACCATTCACAAGAATTATCAGCAGGGTTTGTTCAGCAGATTAACAAATTAAAAAATTTAACTTTACTTAATCAGGCGGTACTCTTAAAAGGGGTCAATGACCATGCTGATACATTAAAAAATCTTAGTCTAGATTTGTTTAAAGTTGGAATCTTGCCTTATTATTTACATATGCTGGATCATGTATCAGGGGCTGAAAGATATTTCGTTGAAGATGAAGTGGCACTTAAATTACACCAGCAACTAAAATCTGAATTGAGTGGTTATCTCGTACCAAAACTGGTTAGAGATGAAGGTAAATCTTCGAAAAGTTGGCTACTTTGAAATAGCGTTTTTCAAAGATTCAATATCCATTTCACCCATTTTAAAATCAACCAGCTTTCCCTTTGGGCTGTAAACATAAGTGGTTGGCATACCGATCACTTCGCCAAAATTAGGAAACTGAGGACTGTTATGTTCGTCAAACAGCACTATTGGATAGTTAACCATAAAGGTATCAGTAAATTCCTCAATGGCTTTTTTATCGGCCTGCTCATAATCTAATCCAAGTATTAAAACTCGGTCTTTATTGTTCTCATAGAACTCTACAAAAGCAGGAATTTCTTTCAAACAAGGTGGACACCAGGTAGCCCAAAAATTAATCACTAAATATTTTCCTTGGGTTGATTGATTGGTATGGATATTTCCTTGGGTATCGATCAAAGAAAAGCTAGGCGCTTTAATCTGTTTATCTTGCTGTTGAGCAACTTTACCAGCATCCACAATTTGATTAATAGTCATACCATGCGCACTATTAAAGCCAGCAAGTAGAGAGAGTATAATAATAATTTTTTTCATAACAACCTTTTGAATATGAGCACAATAATTTACCACAATCCTAGATGTACAAAATCTAGACTAACATTAGGCATTTTAGAAGAAAAAAGCCTGGATTTTGAAATAATTAAATATCTAGAGTCTCCACCAAGCTTTGATGAGCTAAAAGCTTTGATTATTGAGCTTAAAACGGATGCAAGAGGCCTAATGAGAACTTTTGAAGCGGCCTATAAAGAGAATAATTTAGATGATGAGTTACTAAATGAAGATGAGCTAATTCAAGCTATGATCGATCATCCAATTTTGATAGAGCGTCCAATTGTTCGAACAGATAAAGGTGTTGCTATTGGTAGACCACCAGAAAGCATTCTAGCGATTATTTAATAAATGACTTTAGTAATCTTCTTCTACTAAAAGAGTAGAAAGATGACCTTCGCGTCCTTCTATATTGGAATAATAAACATCATTTAATCCATCGATAACAGAGTTTTTGACAGTTTCAACTTCTAAAATCGCCTTACTCCAAGCATTTAAATTCTTAAATTCTGCAAGCGATAACGCATTGTCGGTAAATTCGTTAATCCAAGCTAGGCGCATAAAGATAGGTGCAAAAGCAGCATCAATCATATTAAATTCATCGCCATTAAAGAATTTTTCAGAGCCTTTAATTGATTCAACCTTGGCAAGTTTAGTAAAGAGTGCAACTTTAGAGGCGTTGAACTTTTTCTCATCACCGGTAACAACACCAAACATATCACCAAGTATATCACCCGAAAAAATAATCCAAGCGCGATTATTAGCACGCTGAATAGCATCTTTAGGATGGAAGCTTGTTTGGCTAATTTCTTCAATAAATTCCGTAATAACCAGTGATTCAAATACAACTTGGTCATCCACTTTAAGAAGGGGAACTTGTCCGTTAGGAGAAATTTCTTTAAACCAATCAGGCGGGTCCATTGGGTTGATATAAGTTGTCTCAAAATCATGATTTTGAATATTGAGAGAAATAATTGCACGCTGTGCAAATGGACAAAGTTTAAAGCTGATGAGTTCTAATTTCATTTTCTTTCCTTTAATTAATGCTTCATTATTCCCGATGATAAGGATGATTTGTTAATAATGAATGTGCTCGGTAAATTTGCTCAACTGCCAGCAGCCTTGCCATCGAGTGAGGTAGTGTTAAATTTGACAATCCCCACAATAGATTAACATGAGATTTAACCGCATCACTCAAGCCGTCAGCACCACCAATAATAAGTGATATCGTATCACCACTTTGCTGCCAATTACTCAAATTTTGAGCAATATCTTTAGTTGTGTGCTGTTTTCCATGCTCATCAAAAGCAATCACAAGATGAGAGTCTTTAACCGCTTTGAGAATTAACTCACCCTCCAGCTCTTTTATTTGCGCAATGTTTTTACCTTTACGCTTTTGAGCCTCTAATGCAATGAGACTAAAGTTGAGTTGAGTGGGGAGTTGTTTTTGATAATGATTAATTCCAGTTTGTATCCAATCTGGCATTTTTTTGCCAATCACAACCAGGTTAATCTTCATTGATTTTTAGTCGTTTTCAGCGCCAGACCAAAGTCTTTCTAGTTTGTAGAATTCTCTAGTCTTTTCAGTCATCAAATGAACAACAACTTCTGCTAAATCAACCAATACCCAATGCCCAGTTTCAGTACCTTCAATGCCAGATACTTTCATACCTAAGCGTTTAGCTTCAATTTTAATATTATTGGCAATACCACGAACGTGCTGAATAGAACGGCCTGTTGCAACAACGATAGCTTCAATATCAGCACTTTGGTCAAGTACTTTAAGGGTGACGATATTTTCGCCTTTTAATTCGTCAATAGTATCTGTGACAACTTTAAGTTGCTCTTCTAGGGTTAGGCTCATAATTTTTGTAGATAGTTAATAATACGCTTTGGAATTAATTCATCCAAGCTCTGTTGTGCGTGTATTTTACCCTCTTGCGAAGTTTCAAACAGAATACCGCGAATATCACTTGAAGAAATATCATGAAGCTCTGTTTTTGCAAAATAAACTAGACCTACGCTCTTTCTAAGAAGGTCTTTAGGGTTTTGGGTGAGTGTAAATCCAGCATAATTTTGCCCATTTATTTTTCCAGGTCTTGCCAGAACGATCAAATGACAATATTGATGAAATTTTTGATAGTCTCTCCAACTAGATAATTGGTTAAAGCTATCCATGCCAATAATCAAGCAAATAATCTCTTCTGGAAGCTCGAGTGCAATTTCTTTGAGCGAGTCAATACTATAAGATTCACTTTTTCTGTTAATTTCTCGAGTATCTAGGCTAAGTTCTGGAAAGTCTTGTATGGCTATTTGTAGCATTTGAAGGCGCTGTTCTGTAAGAAAGGTTAGCTTGCTTTTATGAACAGGCTCTCGACATGGCATTAAAAATAGCTTAGATAAATTAAGCTCATTCTTAATTTGTTGTGCATTTTTCAAATGTCCAAAGTGCACGGGATCAAACGAACCCCCAAAAAATCCAATCATAACATGGCTTTAACTTCTTTTAAAGTCAGCGCTTCAGTAGGATAGGCGACTAATCCTTTTGACATACCCTGTACGAAACTCGTAAAGTCAGCTTCACTATCTAATAGTAAATACGCATTGCCAGATTTTTGCTCAGCCATCGTGGTGTTAATTTTGCAACCATAATCATGTCCACAATGGAGCATGATATTATCATCAACCTTTTTAAGCTTTTGCATGGAGTCATAAAGTTCCTTAATACTTGCACCTGGAAGGCTACAGTGGCCAGCACCATAAACAAACAATGTATCCCCTACAATAATATGACCCTCTAGTAAAAAGCTTATACCACCAGCACTATGTCCAGGCGTGTTAATGATTATGGCAGGGGTTTTCCCAATAAAAATGGTTTCATTGTCTTCAACAGTATCAGGCAAAGTTTCAATTTGCAGATAGGGAATTTCATGAATACCAGCGGTGACTTTCGCACCCGTCATTTCTACTAACTCATCTACCGCATTGGTGTGGTCAAAGTGCCAATGAGTTAGCCAGATATCAGTAAGCGTGTAGCCTTTATCTTGTATTCTGTTAACAAATAGTTGTGGATCCCAGGCAGGATCGACAATTGCACAAGTTTTACTCTCATGATCAAAGATAAAGTGGATGGAATCTTCTAGTGCGCCAATATGGTAAAGAATTTCTAGTGTGTATGTCTTCTCAGTAAAAGTTTTTATTTGTAGTTTCATGCAATTATTTTACCAATAATAGCTTGACTAATTTAACTTCAGCATTATAATTTACTTCTTTTGCTACGCACCAAGTTTTGGGGCTATAGCTCAGCTGGGAGAGCACGTCGCTGGCAGCGACGGGGTCAGCGGTTCGATCCCGCTTAGCTCCACCAGAAGTAGTAGAAATGTTATGTCGCCTTCGTCTATCGGTTAGGACCCCAGGTTTTCATCCTGGTAAGAGGAGTTCGATTCTCCTAGGCGATGCCATACTCTTAAACGGCTTGATTATAAAATCAAGCCGTTTTTTTTCGTCTATTAAAAATATTCAAGCGCTGTGTGTACTATTCTCAACTAAAATA
>FLOH01000769.1_pt1 | contig 58705 bp, 48 predicted proteins | sample 756751 | NCBI WGS metagenome assembly FLOH01 (sample SAMEA4026879, study PRJEB14308) | marine metagenome | biome: coastal water; material: water | depth 74 m
CAGATGAGGAAGCGTATTAACATGAAATCGCAGCACCAAGAGGTGTTTGCTTAATATGTTGGATGCCCGGAAAGTGTCTCTTATTTTTTAAGCGATCTTGTCCGAATTACTTTGACGACTTACACTCTCTCCTGTTCACCGATTCAGATGTGAACGGGTTGATCTATAACGACAACCATTTATACCTGGCGCTGGCCACAAATCGGGACGGGTTTGATTCACCTGCTGCGGTAGAAAAAATACGGATCAGAAATAACCAACTGACTGATGAAACAGAAACTTTTGATGTGCCTAGCTGGGCTGCAACAGACATTGAGGTATCTTCCAATCACCTGTTTGTAACCTCAGGCGCTGATGGCGGCTATGTCACAGTCATTAAACTTTCAAATGATGAAGTTGTATTTTCTTATCCAGTAGAAGATGCCCGCGGAGTGGCTACCGATGGGGATGATGTAGCTGTTATCGCTGGAACGCCCGCCAGACTTTTTACCTTTGATTACGATTCAGGTGAACTTCTCAATGATTATTCACTCTCTGGCGCAAACATTGATTTTTCTAAATCAACAGTTGAGATTCACAGAAATAAAGCTGTTCTAGCGCTGGGAGATGGTGGAACTCAGATTGTCTGTCTTGATAATGGCGATGTGATTGAACAAATTGATCCACCCACTGTCGATGATTTAGATCCATCAGTTACAGTTACCAATGCAGCTTCAACAGACAGTAAAACATTGTACATGTCAAATGGAGAAGCGGGGGTATATATCGCCTGGACACAGGATAAATTCGATTCCCGCGATTGCGATGTTACCAATTTACAGATGATCGGTCAGTTCCGATTTGATGATCTTCAATCCGTTAATCACATTAAAGTGGATGGTGAATATCTGTTTGTGGCAGGCGGTTTGGGTGGCCTTAAAATTCTTCGTGTATCAGAGGACGGTTAAGTAACAGCCCTTTCGAGTAAGCTTATAGTTCCCAGGTCTGCATCGATTTCCGCTTCTACACCAAGGGGAACCGTAAATTTGTCAGAGATATGCCCAATCATCGCGCCACGGTAGGCGGGAATGCCCAGGGGCTTGATATGATCCTCCAGGACTTCCTCAAGAGTGAATGAGCTGTAGCCGCTGTCAGCTTCACAATCAGTGCATTTCCCAAATACAAAACCCGATATTTGATCCAGGACACCAGCCAGTTTTAGCTGTGTCATCATCCGATCGATGCGATAAATCCCCTCCCCTGTATCTTCGATAAAAAGGATATGATTTTTCCAGTCAGGTAAAAAAGCAGAACCCATGAGTGCTGTCAGAACAGTCAAATTACCTCCAACCAGACGACCTTGTCCTTGCCCCGGTGTAATGGTTTGAATACGATCGCTAACCTGAGTCAGGTTATCACCAATAACCCTGGGATTTTCATATGTGATGAGCTCTCCCTCGAAAAGAAGTCGCTTCAAATAGTCCACACTGAATTCGTTCCAGGTCGATCGACCGGAGGGTCCGTGAAAAGTAACCAGCCCACTGCGGGCATATATGGCCAACAAAAGAGCAGTTATATCACTAAAACCTAAAATTATTTTTGGATGATTGCGGATCAATTCATAATCAAGCGAAGGCAGCAGGCGGGCACAACCCCAACCACCAATAAAAGTGAGGATGGCATCAATTTCAGGGTTGGCATACATCTGATTAATGGCATTGGCCCGATCTTCATCCTTGCCAGCCAGATAACCCCAGCGATCCATGGCATGAGCATCAACCGATAGCTTAAGATCTAGAGCCATCAGATTCTCTTCAATAATTTTCAACTTATCCCGACTCCTGGTAATTCCAGCAGGGCTAACCAACCCGACAGTGTCACCAGGTTTGAGACGGGGTGGTTTGATAATCGTAGCCCCGGTAGAAGCTTGCCCTATGACTGGTTTCAAGGCTGAAAGTCCAAGAGCAGCAGCACCCATGATTTGCAACATTTCGCGTCGATTGATACTCATAAGGGGTTTCCTTCTCAATTAAGACTAAATTCTTATTCCCAGTCTGGGCGTATGTGTTGACCGAAAACGGTTATGGATTGATGCCAAATTTAAAAGCATGTACTCAACATCCAACCGGATAAAAACGAGGCCTAAGCACAAAAGACCCAGGGTAAAAGCCTCGTTATTACCGAGTAAATCGAGCACACCTAACCCCCCGAGCTATAAATAAAAATTCAAATTACTTATAAATAGTTGTTTACTTTTGATTTTAGAGCCTCATATTCAGTGGTTATGTCAGTGAACCTCCTAGGGGTTCAAGTTCTTTTTACAGATGTATGTTAAAAAAGGCTGACGATTAAAAAAAAAGCCACTTAGGTGGTTTGTTTAAGAAAGAGGTACAATTCAAATGGCTGATCAACTAGTCAACGGCGTAGTCAAATGGTTTAATGATGCAAAAGGCTACGGCTTTATTCAGCAGGAAGACGGTCCAGACGTTTTTGTTCATTACAGAGCAATCAACGGTTCAGGTCACCAGTCTTTAAAAGAGGGGCAAAGCGTTACATTGAATGTCACACAGGGCGAAAAAGGTCCTCAGGCAGAAAACGTTACTGCTGTATAATTTCTTTTAGAATTCTGTTTAACGCCGGGCTCTTAGGAGTGCCGGCGTTTTTATTTTAGGCCAGTTTTGCCACTTATATCTAAAGACACAAACTCTGGTATTGTCTCTGAGATAAAATCCCCATAACAACGCGCTTCAAAATAGCTATACCCGTAATCCTCTATTTCTGTATCAAAAAGTAGACTATGAATAAACCCATTGAGTTCAACTTGCTGGGTGTGGAATATCTCACGATCCGGATTCTTTTTTAAAATTATCAAAATCTGATTATTCATCGATCTGTTCTTGATGAGGGTTGCCTTCTCGGTTTTGACAAAAGCGTACTGCCCCGAGAATTCACGAAGCATCATCTTTGATCGATACCAGGTGCCACCAGTGGCGCTGACAAAGGGTTTACCCTCATACAGTGCAACACTATCATTATAGGCAAAAACCGAGAGATGTTTGTCTGAATCAGAGCTGATCCATTTTGACAGTTTATCCCCAATTGCTGTGTCATAACCATAGTTACTGTCTATAAAAACAATACGTTCCACCCAGACCGGGATAGGCTTGCTTGCTTCAATGAAGCCATTTATGAAACTACCACCGCCACTGTGACTGCTCAAGACCACGGTCTCCGTATGGGTTATCGTTCTCAAGGTATCAACCAGATTACGGATGTGTTGCTGGTAATCTTCATGTGACCGTTTCCAGGCCGGCCAACTCAGTTTTGGTGCCTCCAGATAAGCCAGGATAAAATCAGATCCCTGTTTGCGGAGCCACTGTGTCTGAGCATTGATATGTTGAATATTAAAATGCCAGTTATCTGAATTAGTCTCCTGTTTACCCATGCTCCATTCAATGCTGTTCCCATTCGGCAGCGCGTATAGTACTAGCGTCTTTGTTGCCAAGCTGCCATTGATGGGAGCATCCGGAATGTCCAGGACGATTCGGATGCTATCAAACAGGTAAAACTCCTGATAAGAATTGCCAGTACCCTTTGGGGATGAGGAAGGAGATAGCTCCAAACCTTTATGGTCTCTCTCGCTACAAGATCCAATAAATAAAACAGAGCCAATAAATATCAGAAAACCAAGACAGAAAGACCGATCAGGGTTACTGGAGTGCCGTACCATTAACGACTAACGCTTCTGATATCCATCATCCTGGAGCAAATGTTTTGACCGTCGTGCTTCGCTAACCAGAGCATCACAGCGTTCGTTTTCCGTATTCCCGGCATGTCCCTTGACCCAACAGAACTCTACTGTGTGTCCTTTCAGTACATCAAGCAGCTGTTGCCACAGATCCACGTTTTCTGGACGTTGACCATCTGACTTTTTCCATCCGCGTTTGATCCAACCATAGACCCAGCCCTTGGTGATGGAATCAACTATATATTTTGAATCGGTGTGAAGTTCAACAACAGAGGGCTCTTTTAGTGACTGCAAAGCAACGATAACGCCCATCATTTCCATGCGATTATTGGTTGTTAATGCATAGGCGCCCGACAGCTCTTTACGCAATCGACCTTTTTGTAAAACCACACCATAAGCGCCTATACCTGGATTGGGAGATGCACCGCCATCAGTATGAATGATTATTTTTCCGGCAATTTCCGAGTTGCTTTTATTTTGAATCTCGGGACTGTCAATCATTTGAGATTTAATAAGCTCTATTAGATTTTCGCTTACAGTCCCGCTTGCAGTTAGCACACTCTCTCTTAACCAGAGGATCGCTTCATCACGATTGATAAAACTTTTGTAAATTGCGCCCTTATACCCCTTAACCTGCATAACAGCCTCATCCCAGCTTTGGTATAAGCCTGGTTGATGCCCCTGGAATACGGCATAAATTTTATTGGTTTTAGTGGTCAAAAATAAGTGACCGTATCAGATAATATTGAAGGGAAGATTTTCACCAGAGTAATCTGAAAAGAATAAATCCGGCACCCAGGAAAAAGAAAGCACCAAAGAAACGATGATAGTAGATGACATAATTATCAAAACCCATGTTCATTTTTTCAAGGGGAAGTAATAGCAGATGAGTGGAAACCCATTTGTTAAGTTTGGAATTTATCTTCTTCAATTTATCAGGATAAAAAGCGAGAAATCCCCACACAGGTAAACCAAGGGTAATGGAAAATATTAAAAACCATTTTAAAGATTCAAGTAGAATACCAATACTCAGGCTCGTTTGCATGTTTCCGGTGATAGCATACACCTGATCAACAGTGGGAATCCGCGTAGCGACGAGGTACAAAGCAAGAATTGACATAATAATCATGGCTATGCCGGAAAGCTGGTTGTGGGCGAAGAAGTAGGAGTCTGTTTCATGAACAACGTCAAGGGGCTCAACAATTTTTTTCCCAGAATACCATTTATTCCCTTTGACACTTAATCGAGCCACAATATCTGGTTTCACATATAGCAAGAGACCCATCACCAGAGCGAATAATCCGCCAATAATGAAAAACAACCGAACCATTTCGAGATACATTTCAGTCATCGTGAACCTCCCACGTTTGTTACCAACTTATGTACTGTTTAACGGCATCAAAGTAATCAGCCTGGTGTTTCAATCCAAAGCCTTGCTTTAATTCAACTTCCATCTTGTTTAAACATTTTTTCATTGGAATCAGCACCATTAGAATGCATAGTACGCCCGCTTTTTAACTGCTTAATTTTGTGGTGTTTCGCTAGAAAAAACACCCTTGAAAGGATATTGATGCGCAAAGAGAATTTTAGAAATATCGCTATCATCGCCCACGTTGACCATGGCAAGACAACGCTGGTAGATGGCATGTTGAGACAAAGCGGTATTTTCCGTGAGCACCAGGAATTGACAGACCGAGTAATGGACAATATGGATCTCGAGCGCGAACGCGGAATCACAATCAGTGCCAAAAATACTGCCATCGAATACAATGGCGTAAAAATCAATATTATCGATACCCCTGGACACGCCGATTTTGGTGGTGAAGTGGAGCGGGGACTCAATCTGGTCGACGGCGCCATGCTTTTGGTTGATGCCAGCGAGGGGCCCCTGCCCCAGACCCGTTTCGTCGTTAAAAAAGCCCTGGAGAAAAATCTTCGCATCATATTAGTTATCAATAAGATAGACCGGCCTGACTCACGGATTGCAAAAGTAATTGATGAAGTATTTGACCTCTTTATTGACCTGGATGCAACTGAAGAACAGATAGATTTTCCAATCCTCTATACCGTTGCCAAGGAAGGCATTGCTCATCTCGAGCTGGATGACGGTTCTACCGATTTACGACCCTTGTTTGATACCATCATCAACTACATTCAAGGTCCTGAGGCCGATGATAATCATGTTCCGCAGATGCTTATCGCCAATCTGGACTATGATGCCTACGTCGGTCAACTAGCAATTGGACGCCTGAAAAATGGTGTGCTCAAAACGAATACCAATTATCTCTTAGTCGGTGAACATAAAAATACACCCAACGTAAAATTTTCCGCCCTCTACACTTTCGTAGGTCTGCGACGTCAACAGGTCGAACAAGTTGTCTCTGGAGATATTATCGCCTTCGCCGGTATTGACACCATCACCATTGGCGATACCATCACTTCGATCGAAAATCCAGCTATCCTTCCCCGAATCCACGTGGATGAACCAACTGTTTCTATGATTTTTTATGTAAATACGAGCCCATTTGCTGGCCAGGATGGCAAATATTTAACATCCAGACATCTCCTTACCCGTCTGGATAAAGAAATGCGCCTAAACGTTGCTCTCCAGATCGAACAGCTCAAAGGTCGGGCTGATGCTTTCGAAGTGAGAGGACGCGGTGAACTGCAAATGGCTATTTTGATTGAAACCATGCGCCGCGAAGGCTTTGAATTTATGGTTTCCAAACCTCGCGTTATTACTAAGGAAATCGACGGTGTCTTTTCCGAACCAGTTGAAAAACTCTATCTGGATATTCCCGAAGAGTTCGTAGGTGTAATGTCTGAAAAGCTTTCGACTCGCAAAGGTCGCATGGTAAACATTATCAATCATGGAAGTGGTCGCGTTAACCTTGAGTTTAAAATTCCCTCCCGCGGATTGATTGGTTTTCGTACGACTTTTATGACAGAAACCAAAGGTGCCGGTGTCATGAACACCATCATGGAAGGCTACGAACCCTGGTTTGGACCTATTCCTCAACGCAATACTGGCGCTCTGGTCTCTGATCGATCCGGGAAAGTGACCGCCTATGCCAGCTTGAGTATGGAAGATCGCGGTGAACTTCAGATTGAACCAGGTACGGCCGTATACGGTGGAATGGTTATTGGTGAACGCAATCGCCCCGGCGATCTTGATGTGAATATTACACGGGAAAAAAAGCTTACCAATATGCGAAGTGCCAATGCGGATGCCACAGTGACATTGAGAAAACCCCATATGTTGACCCTGGATCAAGCAATCGAATTCATTTCAGAAAATGAATTGGTGGAAATTACTCCTTATAACATCCGCATCAGAAAAATGGAGCTGGATCCAAATAAGCGTCTTTCTCAAATGAGAAAAGAAAAACTCGAAAATAACTAATGGAATTTCAATATCAAAAAACGGGTAAATATTTTGGCCAGATCGCAGATGGTCTGGAAGAAATGGCCGCCGAAGAAATTGAGAAATTAGGCGCTACTGATGTCCAGCAACGCTTCAGGGGATTAAATTTTTCAGCAGATTTGCCAACATTGTATAGAATCAATTATGGTTCAAGATTTCTCACCCGTGTCCTTGCTCCTCTTATTTCATTTGATTGTCATAGTACCAAATATCTTTATAAAACTGCAATAGATATTCCCTGGGAAGCGCTTTTTAGTGTTGATCAAACCTTTGCTATCTTTGCCCAGGTAAGTAATAGTGCCATAACCCACTCAAAGTATGCCTCCCTCATCTTGAAGGATGCCATCGCTGACAGATATAGAGAAAAGACAGGGCGCAGACCCAGCGTAGAAACCAAAGATCCTGATATCTGGTTCAATCTGCATATCGAAAACAATCGCGCCGTTATCAGTCTTGACACCAGCGGAGGCTCGCTTCATCGGAGAGGCTATCGACTTGATACTGTAGATGCGCCTATGCAGGAGACCCTGGCTGCAGCCGTCGTTCAGATGACTCAGTGGGACGGTTCCAGGGTGCTTATCGATCCAATGTGTGGATCAGGTACGATTGCCGCAGAAGCCTATATGGCGTATGCGCATATCCCCGCCAATTATTTCAGAAAATCCTTTGGCTTTGAAAAAATGCCTGATTTTGAAAAGTCTATCTGGCAGAATTTGCGCAAAGAGATGGACGCTGATATCAGGATTCCAGAACAAATTCCAGTTCAGGCTTCAGATGTAGATCCCAGTGCTCTCCGTGTGGCCAAACGTAACCTGTCCAGTCTCCCCGGCGGAGCAGGAATCTATACCCATCGGAAAGATTATCGGGAAATCACCATCCCGGAAGGCGCTATCCTGGTAATGAATCCCCCCTTCGGAATTCGTCTTCATGCAGGTGAAGACCTCTCCTCTTTTTATAAAGAATTGGGAGATTGGTTAAAGCAAAAGTGTCAAGGCTGCGAAGCCTATATTTATTTTGGTGAACGACAATATCTCAAAAATATCGGGTTACGACCGGAATGGAAGCGCCCCTTGGCCCATGGAGGATTGGACGGTCGTCTTGCTAAATTCGTCATGTACTAAACCGATTCAAGTTTTAAGATTAATGATTAGATCTTCTTTCAATTTACCAAACTCTCCAAAAACATAGATTGGTCATGCTTCGACAGGCTCAGCAAGACAAGTCTAAAACTATCAAACATTTAAATTGACAAAGACCACAGCACCGGATAAACTAGCAACGATTTTTGTAATCATCTCTTAGCACAAGGAAGCCCGTGAAAGTCGGGCACAGTCGCGCTACTGTAACCAGGGACGATGCTGACTTTAGTTTAATCAGTTCTGATTCAACTAAATCGCCACTTCAATACGAGGGAAGGCGTCAGCAAAGGATGATCTGGGAGTCAGGATACTTGTGAAGAGAATTATTCATGAACCTTCGCGAGAAAAGGGATCGGCATGATGCGCCTGCAAACCAGGACACATTCAGAATTTAGCCCCAACTTGAGACGGGGCTTTTTTATTGCCCTGATCGTCGTGCTATCACTGCCTGCCTTCCTTTTCGCTGCTGCTTCAAATCTCAATAGAAATGCCTTGATTCAGGGACTTACCCTGGATGCTGATGGCGCCATCGTTCCCTATGTCTCCATCATTTTTAAAAGCTCAGAAATTTTTATCCTCTCAGATGAAAACGGCCGATTCAGTTTTTTCCCACCAATTCAACGTGAAGATTCGGTCTATATCCAAAGGATTGGTTATGTGCAAAAGACTATGCACATTGACGATTTGGTTCGTTTTCCAAAAATTAACCTGGTTCCCCTTACGCTTTCAATGCAAGCCGTTGAAGTCAGTGCCGAAATCCACTTAAACCAGGCGAGGACAGTCCTGAGCCAATACACCAAAACAAATGGGGCTGGCACCCAGGATCATGCCAAAATCTTATCTCACATTCCTGGGATACATATCAAATCTTATGGTGGACCGGCTGGCATCAGCACCCTGAGTCTTGACGGCGGTCCCAGTTCACATACCAGAGTTGTTGTCAATGGAATTGATATTACCTCAGCCCAAAATGGTGAAACCGATCTATCACAATTACCCCTTCCCTTTATTGAAAGTATGCAATACATCCCTTACGACATTACCAGCAGTGGGAATGGTGGTATTGACGGGACTATCAAACTGGAGAGTGGGAATCAATTGAATCACCTCAATCTCAGCGTGGGCAGTTTTGGGCACGCTGCCTTTGATGCCGATGTTAAGCAGCAAATCTTCGGCTTTTGGACATCTTTCCAGCTTGGTCAAAGAGTTGAAGCTGGCAATTATCCTGTCACCTGGGAAGACGAAGAGACGCTCCGGCGAAACAACGATTTTAGGCAGGAGTTTGGCGCTATCACCCTTAGAAAACTGATAAGACCCGACCTATACTGGCTTTTCTCTACAATGACTTCCAGTCAGTCCAGAGGAGTCTCCGGTCTACTCTGGTCCAGTGATACGGTCTCCCATCGCTCGGATCGTCTTCAACTCACTGGCTCAAATCTGGGCTGGATACAAGAAAATGGGATCACGCATTTCAAGATTTCCATCAGGAATTCTACTGATCACTATCTAAATCCCTATTTCCAGATTGATAGTGATCATGACCTGCATAGCTATAATATTTATCTGAATGATGATCGGACACTTTATCCATGGCTGGATTTGATTTCAAATTTAAGCTTCCATTATGACAAAATCAGCAGCGATGAGGTCGGCCAACACCGGCGTAACAGCTCATCTATAACGGTGACTCCAATTTTTCACCTGCCTCTAGGAATAAAGTTTATCCCCAGCTATAAGCGACACACAAGCCCCGATTTATACGACAGATCCCTGCTGGGTTTCCAGATTCAAGTACCCCTCAACATTGGACCACTCAATCACCTCGCCGTTAGCCAGGGAGAAATATTCAGGTATCCAAGCTTCAATGATCTGTACTGGATTCCAGGTGGTAACCCCCTGCTTCATCCTGAAGAAACTGACGTGACGACCATTCAGGTTGGTTTTGACCTTGGATTTATGGGTGATGTTCAACTTCAGACCCAGAAAAAGGAAAGTAGCAACCTGATCCAATGGGTTCCGGTGCTCTCCTACTGGCACCCGGTAAATGTTCAGTCTGCCACTCGTGAAAGCACCAAGCTAATCTGGCAATTTACAAATCAGGCACAGGAATTTTCAATTTTTGCCCACACAAGCTGGATCAGTACCTGGGATCACTTTATGAAGCAAGCGTTACGCTATTCTCCTACCCGGACGTCTGCACTTGGTATCATCTGGGCACCAGAGTCATATGAATTCAACATCCAATACGATTATGTCTCAAACCGGATCAGCATGTACGGCTACCCGGAACATACCATTCTGGAAGCTACGGACTTATGGTCCATGGGTGTTGCCCGATTCTGGCAAACCACTTTTGGAAAACTAACACTGGTGCTCGCCGGGGACAATCTGGGGAATGTTGGATATGAAACGATCAAGGGTTATCCCGAACCCGGCCGTTCATATAGATTCACAATCAAATTTGCTCGTTAACACCATCTGAAAGGTCAAAACTCGTGACTTCAAAAAACTGCCCGATTCTGCTTATCATGCTTCTAATTAACTTACTCTCGCCCCTGCGCGCTGACCAATATTTCACCCTTTGCGAAGGGAACTTTGGTCAGGCAAATGCCTCTCTCTGGTCCCTGGATGCATCTCTGAATACCATGAGTGGACCCTTGTTATGGAACACTTCCAGCAATCCTCTGGGAGACGTAGGCCAATCTCTCACCCTTCATGACCACAAACTATATATCGTCATGAATGGCTCGCACGAAATTAGAGTCGTCAACCTCGAATCAGGGGCCGTTATTGGCGAGGATATTAATCTTCCTGATTCAAGTCCGCGCTTTCTGGCAATCCACCCTGAAACTGAACGCGGCTTCGTGAGCAGTTGGAATCTGGGTGCCCTACTGGTACTGGATCTGAATACAAGTTCAGTAATTGATACATTCTTTTTAAATGCGCTCCCAGAACAACTCTTAATCGACGGAGATAATCTGTATGTATCTATACCTATGAACGCCGATTGGTCAGGAAATAACAAGGTACTCCAAATCAATCTGAGCGGTTCGGAACTGGAAGTTGTTCATAGTTTTGATGTGATAGATGGACCAGGTGCCATGGCACTTCTAAACGATCGCTTATATGTCACCTCTATCTATTACAACGATGCCTGGGAAACTTTTTCAGGGACATCGCAGATAAACCTGAGTGATAACTCAGTAATGACCGTGGATCATGGTTCTTACACAAATTATTCCGCTGATATTCACATCATAGAGGGTTCGGCCTATCGCACCTATGGGAATTCAATCGTTCCATTGAATGAGGATCTAAGTCTAAACCTGGATGCCAGCATCGGTGATTTTGTCAATATCTACACCTTCTCGCTGGCAAATAATAAAATATTTATTGGATCCAGCGACTTTCTAGCGCCCGATCAAGTTGGTGTCTATTCATTAACCGGGGAAAGTCTGGGCAGCTTTAATGTCGGAGCGCTACCAAGTGATTTTGTTTACTACAATCCTGACATTGTCTCGGCAGATAATTTGATTTCATCTCTCAGTTCCTTCGAATTCAAGCCAAATTTTCCGAATCCCTTTAATCCTTCCACCTCCATACCCTTTGAGATCGACGCAGCTGATTACGTGCATCTTAACATCTATGACCTGCGTGGTGTATTCGTGGTCTCTCTCATTGAAGCACCTTTGCAGCCCGGGAGATATACATCAAGCTGGGATGGGAAAAATATGCAAGGAGAACTGGTCAGCAGCGGAATTTATCATGCTGTCCTCAGTTCAGCGACCCAACAAATAGCTCTCAAAATCACCCTCATTAGGTAGGACCCACTATGTGCTCCCCTCACTTTCGAAGGGAGTTTTCTGCGAATTGCTCCAAATTTTTCCTTTCCCAACCACCTGCGAGCTTTAAAATATGACCGGTTTTCCACTACTTGTCCAACAGCAAAGGGTTTTTCTATGAAACGATCAACGGCCGGATGGCTGGCATTTTCTATTATTGGTTTTTTATTGTATTCATTTGGGGTTGATCTTTTCGATGCAATCTGGTCATTCCCAGCCGGACGGGCGGTTCCATTTATGGTACTGGCTCTGGTTGGAACTGGCATATATGTTTCTATATATCTTGGTTTTCCTCAGATAAAGCGTTTCTGGCATGGTGTTCAGGTTACTCGGGGTACTTATGATAATCCCGAAGATGTAGGTGATCTCAATCATTTCAGGGCATTAACAACGGCCCTTTCGGCCACGGTTGGTATCGGAAATATTGCTGGCGTAGCTATCGCGCTCTACTATGGTGGACCTGGTGCGCTATTGTGGATGTGGATCACCGCTTTTTTTGGCACTACCCTCAAATTTGCCGAAAGTACCCTGGCTGTCAAATATCGCGAAATGGATTCCCTCGGCAACACGGCAGGTGGTCCCATGTATACCATTGAAAATGGCCTGGGGAAAAATTGGCGTTGGCTGGCTGTTGCCTTTGCAGCATTCACCGTGATCTGCTCCATGGCAACGGGCAATGCCGTTCAATCGTTCACTGTGTCAGATCAAATTTATTCTGAAGTGGCTCAGATCGTTGGAACAACGCATTGGCTTACAATACAACATTTCATTTTCGAAGGCTTTGGGGTTTCTGTCCAACAAATTATTAACGGTCTGGCAATGGCCTTTCTCGTGGGCTTGGTAATCATTGGGGGCATCAAACGTATTGGGAATGTGACGGGCTACCTGACTCCAATAATGGCTGCAGTCTATGTGGTATCTGCTCTTCTTATCCTACTTGCAAACTTCGATAAATTGGGAGCGTCTTTTGCCCTGATATTCAAGATGGCCATCAATCCACCCGCCATGGCCGGCGGTGTTGGTGGTGGAATCTTGCTCGTGATGTTGCATGGGATTAAGCGTGGACTTTATTCAAACGAGGCCGGTCAGGGTAGCGCGGCAATTGCCCACTCTACAGCCAAAACGAAATATGCCGTCCGTGAAGGTGCTGTCGCAATGCTCGGTCCTTTTATCGATACAATATTAATTTGTACCCTCACAGGGCTGGTAATCATCAGCACGGGAGCCTGGCAGCATACAGAATTTTTTGTTCGAATCAGCGTGGCTGACGCCGGGATGGCAGACAAGATAATTGCAGCTGGTGTGTTCGACGGAAGACTATTAATGAACAGCAGCTTACTTACGTCCTTCGCCTTCAAGGAGGGTTTGAGCTGGATGATCGGTTGGGGAGATAAAATCATAACCCTATCGATCCTCTTGTTTGCGCTTTCTACGGTTATCAGCTGGTCCTTTTACGGTGATCGTGCGTCAGAATATCTTTTTGGACCTAAAGCAATTTTACCTTATCGCTATGTATATGTGTTTTTTGTATTCCTGGGTGGAATTGCAGGTCTGGATGCAGTCTGGAAATTTGGAGATGCAGCATTAGGATTTATGACGCTTCCCAACCTGCTCGCGATTATCCTGCTTTCAGGCAAGCTGAAGGTCATGATGAATGAATACTTCGCGAAAGATCATAAATCATACAAATAATGAAGACAGAATGATTTCTTTTCACGACAAGTTAATATCCGATGCTGGCCAAATTGCCAGGGCGGCTGGTCAGCTTATTCTCGAGATGAGCACAAAGCAGCGCCAGATCTCGTACAAAAGTGCTCGCGATATGGTTACTGAGGTCGATAAGGCTTCCGAGGATTTTATTGTGTCAGAGATCCGCTTTCGATATCCTGATCATGAGATTCTTGCCGAAGAAGGCGGTTCAACAATATCAAAATCGTCCTCCTACCGCTGGATTATTGACCCCCTGGATGGTACCACAAACTTTGTCCACGGCTTTCCCGTATTTGCAGTTTCCATTGGGATTGAATTAGATGGAGAGCTCTATGCAGCAGCTGTTTTTGATCCTAATCAAAATGAATTATTTACCGCTGGTCTCGGAAAAGGAGCCCTGTTGAACGGGGCTCCGATCCATGTTAGTAAGACCCTGGAATTAGGAAAATCTTTGCTCGCTACTGGTTTCTCTTATTTCAATGACGACTATTTCAAATTGAATATGGAATTATGGGCTTCGATTTATGGGAAAACGCAGGGTTTACGAAGGGCTGGTGCTGCTGCTATTGATCTTGCTTGGCTCGCCTGCGGCCGACTGGATGGTGTCTGGGAATTTAGTTTAAAACCCTGGGATATTGCTGCAGGTGCTTTACTTGTTACCGAAGCTGGCGGGATTATTTCTGGTCCTCAGGGCGAGGCTTTGGACTTAAGTACAGGACATATCATTGCCGGCAATCCAAATATTCATCCAGAAATCATCAAGGAAATCAGTCTGTTCAAGCACAGGCTTTAGAAATTCACCCGGGGCTACTCCCCATATTCAAATATTTCTTCCAGATTTTTGCCGAACAGGCGGGCTATTCTAAATGCCAGGCCCAGTGAGGGTGTATATTTTCCAGCCTCGAGAGCAATAATCGTTTGTCGTGTGCAGCCGGCTGCATCTGCTAATTCTTGCTGGGTCATCTCATTCTTTGCGAAACGCTGCTTGCGGATGTTGTTGAAAATGATATCAGTTCCCATAGCGATCCAACCACCAATAGCCATAGACAATCCCGATGGATCGACTCAGAAAGAGCATGAGGAAATTCGACCAGAACATGAGATAGGGAATATCAATCGGAATCGAACCTGCATTCCAGTAATGTTCTGTTAAGCCAATCGTCCAGATAACGCTCAGACATAATAATCCAGTTAATTGGAAGGCGCTTGCGCGGGAGAGAACCAGTTCATCCCGTTCATCGAAAAGTTTGGACCAACGCCCCCGCCTTGAGGTCGGTAGCATCAATAATAAATTTATAAGTAAGGTCAATACTATAACGCTGGTGAGCCAGATCCGGAAACGATCATCTTCAAAGAAGTCCGTGACCTCATGACCGGAGAATAACCAGACCATGATACCCATCCCCACAAACATTGAGAATATATTCCAGAGCGCCCGTTGCTGAAGTGCCGCCATGGGAATAGTGAGGCTTTCATCCCCGTGATTCACAATTCCTTTGCGTGCCTGCATTGCTCGAAGTGTCCGTACACCAATAATGGCGCCCACCGCACTGAGTATAAATGCAGCTATCATTGTCGTCAAAAACCAAATATTCATGGTTTACCTCCCCAGCTTGTGCATGTAATAATATTCATTCATAATGTAATATATTTCATACATTCTAAGAATCAATTATTTATTTAAATACTGGAACGGCTAATTACTTGTGCGGATTTCTCCAGAGCACTTCATGATTGCCATTGCTATGGTTTTCATAGCGGGCCATCACAAAAAGGAGATCAGAGAGTCGGTTTAGATAGTGTATGATAACTGGCGCAACTGACTCACTTTTGCTCAGCGCAATTACATTTCGCTCTGCCCGACGACAGATAGTTCGCGTCAGATGAAGACTCGAGGCAGATGCCGTCCCACCAGGCAGGATGAACTCTTCCAGGTCCGGGAGATTCAGGTTAAGTGAGTCTATTTGCTCTTCGAGAGCCTTGATGTGTCCAGGAGTAACCAGATCGTTAATCATTCCTGCAGACGCCAGTTCGCCTCCGGCATCAAATAGAGTATGCTGAATTTTCAACAATGACTCAGCGATTTCCCCTACCGGATTCTGAGTGAGAACAACGCCAATGGAACTATTAAGTTCATCGATATCGCCATAGGCTGAGACTCTCAGAGAATGCTTTGAGACCTCTTCCCCATTTGCCAGACGCGTGTTTCCATCGTCCCCATTTCGTGTATATATTTTTGTCAATCGCATTTTATGATCTCACTTTCGAAACTGTTATACTTTAAAATAACCGCGGCTGATGACTTCAAGCGCCACAACTGCAGCCAATAGAATGGTAAATACAACTGTCGACCAGATAGAAAGGGATGCCCTTAATACCCTGTTCTTAACTGCCGCTTCCCCTCCAACAATCAATATCAATCGGATTGCCCAGACGCAACTGGCAAGGGCCAACATGATAAGAAATATGTTTAGCACAATGGTGGATAAACCGAGGTATAGCAGCGGATATAATGCTATGAAAACCACCAGTATTATGACACTGCTTGTAAATCGGGGTCTGACTGGACCCAATCCTTTGAGCAGCTCCCGGTCCAATCCCCAGCCTTCCTTAGACTCAATCATGACAAACAATCCTGTGAGAGCTACAAATAGCAGAAGCCTTAATAATCCCACCATTTTTAAATCAGAATAGAACATGTTCTCAATTCCGAGTCCTATCAGAAGTACTTCCTGTCCAGCCATGAGAAAGAACAATCGTTTGCTAAGGCTAACTGAGCTTGCGGATTGCCATAATAGAAAGACAGTTCCTGACAGGATTGCAATGCTGTGAAAGAGCCATAGATTATTTTCTCCCTCAACAGGAAACAATGGGTGTACCAGAGTTGCAGCAAAATGTGAATAATACATAAAGCAGATCCCGTACAAGGCGATTAGAGGAGCTGGGATTGAGTTTTTTGGCCACCTTCTCTGCAGATGGATCAGTAGGAGCATAAGAAAAAGTAAGTCTGGAATAATTTTAATGGAGGTCCCCAACAAACTAAGGCTGCTGGTCAAAAACCAAAGCCAGAGAAAATTTCTCTCCACAGTAGATAAGTTATGGGATTTTATGGAAATACTTCGCTCCAGTTCCAAAAGGAGTAACCAAACGCCACTCATTACCGCAAATCTGGCAAAACTTTGATTTTGAAATACTGGATGAACCAAAAGCATGAGCAGCAGGGCAGTGAGTCCAAGGATTATTGAATAAAGGTGGGCTGAAAGCTTTGCTGTACCTGAATAATAGGCACTTAAGTGCAGGGCAAACAACATCATTCCAAGACCGAGAATTAAACCGGGATCTACAATTAGCTGACGAAGCTGAGGAATAATTCCACAGAGGATTATGATAATCGTGATAAATCCGAGCTGATGTTGGCGGGCAACGGAAATATTTCGACCCAAGCGGTTGATAATTACCCCGGATGAAAGCAGCCCCACGGCAACTGCACTGTTGATTATGTCAAATTTTTCCATCAGGGATTATACTACAACTGATCAAAGATTTAAAGGATCGTCGATCAACTCCATGTAAACATTACTTGTATCATCATGGAAGGAGAGCTTGATATAATGGCGCTGGCTCTCATCGAAGATATTTACACCTTTTTCTGCTCCGAAGAGAATGATATGACCCTTATAGTGGCCATATTCCTTTTTCAAGTCCTTGTGGTCAACAAAGGTAAGATTTGTATAGCTATCCCCTTCCCTTATGTGGATATCTCTGTTTTGAGAACTGAAGTCTGTTAACACATCGGGTCTGGAAATCGTGGACATATCTTTTCCAATCCAAACACTCATAAGCTCAATATGGAAAGGCAGAAAGATGGAATTTTTGATCAACAGACCTTTATCTTCTGCATCTATCGCTTGACGAATCGTTTTACTCATAATCATGCTCCTGGGCTACTGTTTAAAGGTTAAAAAAGATCCACCAGACTACAAAAAAGATTGGCAGTAGGATCGGTATTGAATATTTAAAAATATATCCCAAAAAACTGGGGACATCTACACCGGCTTGCTCTGCAATATTCTTGACCATAAAATTTGGTGCGTTGCCAATATAGGTCATGGCCCCAAAAAAAACGGCCGCCACTGATATTGCCACCAGGTAAATGACAGAATTAGAATCCCCTGGCACGGGTGACGCGGTTCCTGCTACAAACTGCCTCACATCCTCTGCTGAGCCAATATCCAACCCGAATTTACCCATTGATCCCGCTAAAAAATTTAGATAGGTCGGGGCATTATCCAATACACCAGATAAAGCGCCCGTACGCCAGTAAAATTTTGTAACCGTGAAATCAGCACCGTGTTCTCTGGCGAATGCAGCGATGTGCTGTAAAGCCGGAATCATCGTCGCGAAGATTCCTACAAACAAAAAAGCGACTTCCTTAATGGGCTCAAAATTGAATTCATTCCCCCGCAATGCTTCCTTATCCCCCGTTCGGTAGGCAAAGTAGGCCACCGCAAACATGATTATTTCACGAATCCCGAAAGGGACATGAAACATTTCTTGGAGACTTGGAAACCCTTTGATCACAGCAGGATCCATAAATACGGACAAGATGATTATGCCTAAATAAATAAAATTCTTGCTCCCGTGAATCTCCAGCGTTCTTCCCGAACTTGGATTTGGGTTTGCCTTTCCATGACCCGCCCTGTAATCGAATACGACAAATACCGCGATCACGGCCAGAACAGTAACCAACCATATATGCCAGACATGACCAATCACCCAAAAGAACGGCACGCCTTTAAGAAAGCCTAAAAAGAGCGGAGGATCACCAATTGGCGTAAGGCCACCACCAATATTGCTGACAATAAATATGAAAAATATTATGTGAAATGGTTTGAGACGACCTTCATTTAATCTCATAAAGGGCCGAATCAAGAGCATTGATGCTCCCGTGGTACCAATAAAATTGGAGAGGACGGCTCCGCCTAGCAATATTGCCGCATTCAATAGTGGCTTACCAACAGAATTGAATTTGATAAGGATACCACCTGAAGCCACAAAAAGAGCAGTGAGCAGTGCGATAAATGAAATGTACTCTTCCAGAGTATGCAAGAGGCTTATCAGCCCATGATCCATTAGAAACCCATAATACACTGCAACAATTGTCCCCAGGGCAATGGCAAATTTTGGGTAGTGATGTTCCCAGAGATGGGGATAGAACAACGGTCCTGTGGCAATCATGATCAAAAGAATTCCGAAGGGGGCTACCAACCACATAGGTGGCAGGGAACTGTGATGTTCTGCTGCAATCTCTCCTTGCATTTCTGGTGCATGGCTAACGACTTGCCCAGCAGCATGCTGCCCCCCTGAGGGTGTTTTATCCTCTGCAAATCCAGGACTGATCACTAATACTGCGAACAGGATTAATCTGACAATAAAAGCTGGCTTCATTCTAAATTTCCCCTTGGTTCAAATCGATTAGACAATATGTATCCATATATCGACTCTGATTCACTATCCTTGAAGAGATTATCCATATTCGCCCAAAAGGAATCAAGTCTGATTGAGAACTTTTTTTCATAGAGATAGGCCTGTATCAGCATATCCAATTTATCAATTCGCTTAACCAGTTTTGCTTCAGCTGATTTAGCAGCTTCAAATTCATTCCAGAGTTCTTTGAAGTACTCGCCTTCACTTACACCTCGAATAATTTGATCAAAGGCATGAGCTTCAGCTCGGTGCTTCTCCTCTCCCAGGACATTATCTTCAGGCGTCAAGTCGCCGACGATGGACTCGGCAATATCATGTATCATGGCCATATTTAGAGCCCGTTCAACATTAATACCATTAGCCTGTAATAAGGGTCGTAGATAAAGGATTAACATTGACATGCCAAAGCTATGAGCCGCAATTGATTCAACATCAACCTCATGGATACCCGCCTGGAGCCAACCAGTTCGCGGAATTGATTTGAGCCGATATAAGTACTCAAGACTGGAGATAAGATTGAGCGTTTGCTGAGCTTTTTGGTCTGTTGCCATTATCGATGAAGATAAAATGGTGGGGACAAATTGCTAAACCGATTTCCACCTTATTGTGCGTTTATTCGATATTTTGACGAATAATTCATCACAAATCTAATTGCTTCAAATATGCTCGACTAAATATTGGATATCACTGTGTGACAGTGACTTACGGCATAAGTGAACGGGGACATTAGCAGAGATTCACCGCTTTCAACATCAATTGAGCGATTGGGTTGCTTATCAAAAAAATGGGCAAAGGCTCGGCTTGAATGACTCAGGGCATCTCAAATTTTACGTCTGGGTGCCGCACAATGAGTACGGGGCAATGTGCTTTCCGGACAACCTTTTCTGCCGTTGAACCGTAAATGGCATGACTGAGACCACTGAGACCATGCGTGGCCATTACGATTAAATCCATGCCTTCCGCTTTGGCAAAAGCGATTATTTCACGCCAGGGTTTTCCATGAAGGTTGCTTAACTCAGTTGTGATACTATCCGGAATTTGTTCGGCCACAATTTTGGAAAGGGATTCCTCAACGTAGCCGCTCAACTGTTTCTCAATATCTGGGTAGCTATAGGTTCCCCAGGCGAAATCTACAGGTGCCACAATAGGCTCTACGACGTGGATAAGATGGATACTCGCATTGTACCGCTCTGCCAGATCGATGGCGAACGGCAAGGCAAAGCGAGCTGATTCTGAAAAATCTGTTGGTACCAGAATCTTATTATATTGCATGGGTTGACCTCCTTTATTGTATGGAGGAAATTAAGCTGAAAGCTCCCTCCCTAATTCAAGCCCTCTCTGAAACGCCTTCAGGTTTATCTCCAAAAGATGTCTCTTCTTAAAGATAAGCGGCAGCACGCGCTGAACCACTTCTGGATCAAGAAAATCTGAAAACCCGGCCAGAACTCCGAGAATGACCACATTTGAGATTCTGGTATTTCCCAGCTCATTGGCAATTTCCGTAGCCGGAATCGGTATATTTTTAACATCTTTTCGAGTCGGTTTAATATCAATGAGAGAGCTATCATACAGGATGGCACCGCCCTCAACGACATCAGCTTCAAATTTTTCAAGAGACGGTCTATTCATGGCTATCAGGATGGTCGGGTTCGTAACCAGCGGTGAACCAATATTCTGATGAGACAACTTAACATGACAGTTTGCTGTACCTCCGCGCATCTCTGGCCCATAGGAGGGAATCCAACTGACCTGCAATTCTTCGCGCATACCAATTTCACTCAACCACACACCCAAAGAGAGCACTCCTTGACCACCAAAACCGGAAATCCGGATTTCCTGATCAATATCCTTGGCGATCTTCATGCTAGCTGGATTGAGATCAAGTTCCTCTTTTTCCAGCCCGATAAGTTTTGGCACCCGCGAGGGAGTAGCCAGGTTCAGACTGAGATCCAATGGTTCAACTTGAAGCGCGACATCTTTCAAAACACCTAGAGGGAAATTCTTGACCAGCGTCGACTTAATCCATTCTTGAGATTGGGGGGCAGTCATTTTCCAGCCCGTCGGACAGGTTGATAAAACCTCGACAAAGGAGAAGCCTTTGTGCTTGATTTGATTCATGATCCCTTTCCTCACAGCCTTTCGGGCTGCATTGATGGACCGGGTATCAGCCAGCATGACGCGTTCTACGTAGACTGGCGATTCAAGACTGGCAATTATTTCAGCCATTCGGATGGGATAGCCTTCATTCTTCAGGGTTCGTCCATAAGGTGTTGTCGTGGTTTTCTGGCCAATCAACGTGGTCGGTGCCATTTGACCCCCTGTCATGCCATAAATGGCATTATTGACAAAAAAGACAGTGATAGACTCACCGCGATTAGCAGCATGAAGAATTTCATTTCCACCAATTGCAGCCAAATCCCCGTCTCCCTGGTATGAAATAACAATGGATTCAGGTAAGGCTCGCTTTACACCCGTGGCTACTGCTGGAGCTCGTCCATGTGCTGCCTGAATATTTCCTGCATTAAAATAGTAATAAGCAAATACACTGCAGCCGACAGGACTGATGAAGACACAGTTCTCAGAGGCTCCAAAATCTGTCAGAGCCTCAGCAATTAATTTGTGTAGAATTCCATGACCGCAACCTGGACAATAATGCGTCTGTTCCTTATTCGTACCGGGACGCCGCTCGTAACTCTCATAGAAACCCTTTGATTTCCCTAATATCTTGACACTCATAGAACCCTCATCATCCGTTTGATCTCACGAACTAATTCTTTAATGGCTGGCACATTTCCACCCATACGACCATAAAACTCCACTGGTTTTTTACCATTGACAGCCAATCGGACATCATCTACCATCTGACCGTTGCTCAGCTCAATGACACTAAATGCTTTTACATGGTCCAATTCTGCCAACTCCTTGATTCTCTGAGTTGGGAAAGGCATGAGGGTGATTGGTCTCAACATGCCAACCTTGACACCCGCTTCCCTCAATTGATCGACGGCAGTATGAATCAATCTGGACACGATGCCATAGCCGATGATAACAAAATTGGCATCTTCCATTCTATATTCTTCAATCCTGACTTCATTATTGCTGATTATTTCATATTTCCGCTGTAACTTTAAATTATGACGTTCCAGGTCGTCTGGATCCAGCTCTATGGAGCTCACCAGATTGGTTCGATCACGGTCAACGCCCCTTACCGCCCATGTTTTTTCAGCAAATGCTGTAACTGGTTCAGGAAAATCAACCGGTTCCATCATCTGTCCGATAAAGCCATCTGTCAGGACCACAGCCGGATTACGATATTTATCAGCAAGCTCAAAAGCCAGCATGGTTAGATCACACATTTCCTGGGCAGAATTGGGCGCAACCACAATATTTTTATAGTTCCCGTGCCCCCCGCCTTTTACGACTTGATTGTAATCGCTTTGTTCTGGAGCAATGTTACCAAGACCAGGTCCACCGCGCATGATATCCACAACCACACAAGGTAGTTCAGCACCCGCCAGATAGGACATCCCCTCTTGTTTCAGACTAAATCCAGGGCTCGAACTCGCTGTCATGGACCGAATCCCGGTTGCGGCTGCACCATAAACCATATTGATGGCAGCTATCTCACTTTCGGCCTGGAGAAAGGTTCCTCCCACTAAGGGCATGTATTGAGCCGCTGCATGAGCAATCTCGCTCGCAGGTGTAATGGGATAACCATAATATGCTCGACAGCCTGCTAGGATAGCGCCCTTGACAACAGCCTCGTTTCCTTTTACAAATTGCTTGGCCATATGCTACTCCGAGAAACTTAGGTTACTATAATCACTGAGAATCACATCCTGTCCACAGGCCTCACACTGAGCAAGCCCTTGAACTGCATCAATTACAGTAAGTTTGCTGGTAATATTTTTTACTCCGCAGATATAGGCTTCCTGAGCCTCAGCCCAATTTTTATAGACTGTAATTGCTCCTGGTTCAGGGCAGGCATAATAACAGACACCGCAACCCGTGCAACCCTCGCCATCATACTCCGCCGGACTATAACCATGCGTATTATAACTGTTTGCAAGATGAAGAACATCTACAGGACAAGCATCTACACAAAGTTTGCAGCCCTTACATTCCTCAACATTTACGGCTACGAGTCCGCGTGCGTTGGCCATATTCAGAACCTCCTTATTTTTGTATCGGTTTGGACTTCTTTTTCAAAATATCAGTTTGCTTTGAAAAGACTCACGTTCTAATGGTTCCCTGGAATCGGGATGTGCAATGTTGATAAGCGCTTTTGCTCGCTGGCACACTGTTTTTCCATGTAAATGCGCCACACCAAATTCAGTGACAATATAATGGACATCACCTCGACTCGTGGTAACTGCAGCAGCAGGCTTCAAATCCAGGACAATGCGTGACTGGGAACTTTTTTAGCCGAAGTTGGCATTGCAATGATGGGAATTCCCCCATTATTTCTCGCGGCCCCACGCATAAAATCTACTTGTCCACCGCTACCAGAGAAATTGTTACGCCCCATTGAATCAGAGCATACTTGACCGGTTAAATCGATTTCGATTGAAGAATTAATGGCCACCATTTTTTTGTTTTGCGCAATAATATAAGGATCGTTTACATAATCAGTTGGATGAAATTCCATAAATGGATTTTCATGAATAAAGTCATATACATGCTGGGAGGCCATCACATTGCTTGAAACCACTTTCCCGGGATGCAGTGTTTTTTCTTCACCATTTATCACCCCGGATTCAACAAGCTCAACGACGCCATCGCTAAACATTTCTATGTTTATTCCCAGATTGCGTTTCTCCTTTAGATAGTGGAACGTTGCATCTGGAATAGCACCAATGCCCATTTGAAGGGTAGAACCATCCTCTGTTTCCATGATTTCCATACCAATAAGCGTGATCTTTTTTTCTGTTAAACCTCTGAATACCTGCGCAGAGCTAACGGCTAGATCCTGAAAGGTGAAAGCGGTTTGACCTTCTATCATATGAGTCAATGAATCTTCAGTAATTGGCAATATCTTCAGCAGAACATCTGATCGTTCATAAATTTCCTCGTAACTGAAGATAATTTGGGCACCTTTATTCAAACAATCCTGGTCAGTAAAACCACTCGAATCACCGGCGCCAGACTCTACAAAAACAATGTGTCCCCGTTTTACCAGTGATTTCGCACCGTTAGGGGTTAGACACACTCGTTTTTCATTTAATCGGCTTTCATGAAGTATTCCAAAATTCATGACTGGCTCCCAAGCTTTAGGTTCACTTAATCACTTTAGACCTACAGACAAACAGCGTGCCAAGAATCCTGCGTTTGTAAATCCGAAAATATTAATACCCTGGCACCCGTTTTCACCAAGCATGGTTATTATACCGTAAAATCATATTTTTTCGCTTTTTGCAGATTATCCTGCACGCTTCTACACACTCGTATTTCTAAATATTAAAGCAAATGGACGTTTTTAATGTTCGGTTCTGAATTATTTTAAATCATGGAAACTCCTGTATTGACACTCAAACAAAGAACTGGCTTCAGGGACATGATGCAGCATCGTGTCCATGAAATATTATTGATATCTAGTCTCTACGATGCATTCAAGCTGGAGGAGGACGGCCGTCTGGGTGAAATGATTTTCACTGAGTATCAGGACATGAATCTTAGCAGCGCTCCCCGGATTACCAGGGTGTCCACTGGAGAGCACGCCTTAAGAAAATTACGGGCGCGCCATTATGACCTGGTCATTACCATGGCCCGCATCTCCGATATGGATCCTTTTCAGTTGGGTCGCAAAATTAAAAAGAAACATTCGGCGATCTCGGTCATCATGCTTGCCTCCAATCGACGGGAATACGAATGGGCCACACAACGTGTCAACAATTTAAAAGGAATCGATAAAACTTTTATCTGGCACGGTGATTCAAATATTTTCACCACAATTGTAAAATATATAGAAGATAGCATGAACGCCCCTCGGGATATTCTCAGGGGTGGTGCACGAGCAATCATCGTTGTAGAAGATTCTCCAAAATTTTATTCCATTTTTCTCCCGATGCTCTACAGCGTGGTGATCAATACGACTCAAAAATTAATGAAGAATGAATACACTGATGAATTGAGACTCTTCAGGATGCGTTCTCGACCGAAAATTCTGCTGGCCTCAAATTTTGAGGAAGCAGTTGAACTTTATCGCCAGTATAAAAACCACCTCCTGGCGGTGATTTCTGATGTACGCTATCCCCGAAATGGAAAGCTGGATCCAAAGGCGGGTGCTGAGTTTATTCGAATTGTTCAGAAAAAGAATCCCAGTATGCCTGTTATCATGCAATCGATGGAACCTGAGAATGAGTCCATGGCAATGGAGCTGGGTGCCTATTTTATAGAAAAAAGCTCGCCGCACCTAATTCAAAGTTTACAGGATTTTGTTATCCGGCATTGCGGATTTGGAGATTTGGTGTTCAGTACCAAAGAGGGAAAAACCATTTCAAAGATTCGTCACCTTAGTGCCTTGTATACAGCTCTAGAAACCGTCCCCATTCAAAGTATTGAATATCATGCCAGACGAGATCATTTTTCGAACTGGTTAGCAGTCCGTGGCCACTTTGATCTGGCAGATTTTCTTAAACCTATCAATATTGAAGATTTTGAAGATCCTGAAGATTTTCGCAAAATTTTGCTTTCCAACATCGAAAGACAGAGAAGGCTACAACACTTTGACAATATTGGGTATTTCAATATTGATACCTATGATCCTGCGATCAAGGCTGTCCGCATAGGAAGTGGGTCAATCGGTGGAAAAGCAAGAGGTCTAGCCTTCCTCACTGCCCATTTGCGTCGTTTCGATTTTAGCGAGAAGTACGAAAATATAGCTGTTTCTGTGCCCCAATTTTTGGTCATTGCCACGGAAATATATGACCGCTTTCTAGATCTTAATAAATTACAGGTTAAGGTACAGGGTGCGGAATCCAATGAAGAGATTGATGAGTTGTTTCGTAGTGCTGTCTTCCCTGGAAATTTTACGGATCAACTTCATAGCTATCTTGCAAATCATTCAGGTCCGCTTGCTGTTCGATCATCCAGCCTGCTGGAAGACTCGCTCTTTCAACCCTTCGCGGGTATCTACAGCACTTACATGCTTCCCAATACAGCCCCCTCGCTAGACACCCGTCTACTCCATCTATTGGAAGCCGTCAAACTCGTATACGCCTCAAGCTTCCACCGAGAAGCAACCGCGTATTTAAAATCTACTGGAAACCGGCCAGAAGATGAAAAGATGGCTGTAGTTATACAGCAGCTTATTGGAAAAGATCACGAAGAATGTTACTACCCGAGTTTCTCTGGTGTACTCCAAACATTGAATTATTACCCCCAGGGGGCAATGAAAAGAGAAGAAGGTTTGGCTACAATGGCGCTTGGGCTTGGTCGGACCGTTGTGAACGGTGAAAAAGCTTTAAAATTCAGTCCGAGACGACCTAATGTTTTGCCCCAATTCTTTGATGAGCATACTATTCTTAAAAACAGCCAGACTCACTTTTATGCTCTGGGGATGTCTTCTGTTGATGAAGCTTTGAAAAGCGGTGAGAGTTCTAATCTAATGCAGCTTGATTTGAAAACCGCTGAGGAGCATGGAAGTCTGGAACAAATCGCCAGTGTTTACTCCTTCCAGGATGGTCGCTTTCGAGATTCCCTCTTTGAAGCGGGTCCCAGGATCATCACCTTTGCCAACATTCTGAAATGGAAATCTTTCCCGCTGGCAGAGTTACTCAGCGAATTAATGGAATTTGGTAAATTGGGGATGGGTTGTGAAGTTGAAATGGAGTTTGCTGTAAACCTGCCTGATACACCTGCTGGAGTAGCTGAATTTTCAATCTTACAAATTCGTCCCATGGTCACATTTGAGCGACCCCACTCTCTTAATATCACAGCTGCACCTGGCGGCGAAGTGCTCATCCATAGTGATATCTGTCTTGGGAATGGCGATAACGTTGAGTTACACGACCTGGTCTATGTCGATTTAGAGAAATTCAACATCTCGAAGAGTCAACTCATTGCCCAGGAAATTCGCGAAATGAATCGTAAGTTCGGTCCAGAACGGCCCTATCTGCTCGTCGGACCGGGCCGCTGGGGCACTGCCGATCCAATGTTGGGAATCCCCGTGAGCTGGAATTTTATTTCCAATGCGCGATCTATTGTTGAAGTAGGGTTACCTGAGCTCTATGTGGATCCGTCCTTCGGGAGCCATTTTTTTCAGAATATCACTTCGTTGGGAATCAGCTATTTCACGATACCACCACTGGGACTGGAACAGGAGATGAATCTTAAATGGTTTAAGTCTCAATCCGCAACAGCGGAAACTCATTTTCTAAAACATTTCCACTTCGACGACCCCTTCATCATCAGGGTCAATGGAACTAAAGGGGAAGGACATATTTGGCCACCTGGTAGTTTTAATTCAGAAGCAGATAAACTCTGATATTTTTCAAACTCCATTCTGATAATTTTATCTAGTTATAAACTGAAGGAGGAAAAAGTAAAAATAAATGCCTGAAAATATGTATTTTAACTATTGGTGCTTCTATCGACTACAGTCTGGCGCAGGCGCAGAAGGGGTGGATTGGGGCAGGGGATTCAGCAGAGGGTCTTACTGTTAAATATTGGATAATTTGATCAACAACTCTTTCCTTTAAATAAAATTTCGGATCAACAACTATTGTCAGATACCTCTTTTATAAACCAGGATTCCTAAAACTCACAGACGGCCCTTCCCCGGTCTATTGTAATGTTGGAGCATGGATTGGAAACAGGCAGCACTTGTGGACAATTCTGAATTCACGCCAAATTTGATTTTGGTATTCCTGGAGTTGGTGGTATGGCTATTAGCTTTCATCTTTTCCAGTTACTCTATTTGTTGAAAGCACGTCCTCGCTAAAACGCCTTGACGAGGCTGGTTTTGGCTTTGGTGGGTCGTTTGGAATTCGCAATATTTTACAAACAGAACACCAATCTTTTGCTGAAAGTCTTACGCATTAAAATGGGTTTCTTTCAGGATTTTGTATGAATTTCAAACAGGGTCTTGACGCTTCCATTATTAGAATTGTTAGTGAATAATCTTCATTCTTTTATTGAAATCTTGAAAATACAGCTTAGTATTAGGCTGGCTATGTTTGATGCGTTTAAGGGGATAAGAACATAGTATTGAAAACGTTAGCACCGAATCATTTATGAGGTCACTTCGTGATAGACACCTTACATAATTTTCACATACCTGTCATGGGAACCGGTCATTCAATTGATACCCCTATACGCCTCGCCCATCTGGGTATAACCTCGGTGATTTCAATCATCGATGATATTCTTCTTGAGCGATTAAGAAAATACTACTCTGCCCAATATAATTTAATCTACGAACGCATTCCAGCTCGCGAAGAAGATGGTCGTGCCAAGCGTATCACGGCATATTTGAACATGGTGCAAGAGATCGTCAATATTAAGATGGAACGTATCCGGGCATTGCCGTTTTTTGAGAAAAATGAGAAAACTCGGTACTTTGAATTACTCCCTGACACCAGCACATTGAAATCAGCCTACCTTGAGCTTCTCAACACCGACCCTGGAGAACTGCGCCAAAGATTGGCCGATGATCTCTCTAAAAGAATGAGACCAGGCAGTATCGATGTGAACATAATGGTCAAGGTAGATCGACTTGATATGGACAAACATGGCACTCCCCTCGGGGAAGAATTTTCCGACGCCAAAGCTGCCTTACGAGGTTTTGCAAAGAGTAAACTTGATTCGGCCATGGTCTTTTCAGCCGGAATAAATCAAAGTCTCTATGGATATATGACCAGGTATAAGGATTTCTATCGAAATCATGAAGGCCAGATCAAGAAAAAAATAATTCTAAAAGTAAGTGATTTCCGATCAGCAATGATTCAGGGTCGCTATATGGCCAAAAAAGGTTTGGAAATCTCCGAATTCAGAATTGAATCGGGTTTGAATTGTGGTGGACACGCCTTCGCTTCGCCTGGGCATCTGCTTCCCATTCTACTGCAAGATTTTAAAGATAAACGCAGAGAATTAGGGACTCAATTTCAACCGATTATTAAAAAATTTTACGAAAATATGGGCTGGAACTATCCTGAAAATCTCGAACATCATCCAGAGATTACCGTTCAGGGTGGAATTGGGAACTATGGTGAAGTTCAACGGCTAAAAAATAATTTCGGTATGGATAGAACAGGTTGGGCTAGTCCTTTCCTGCTTGTTCCAGAGGCAACCCCAATTGACACAGTAACCCGCATGCAGCTCATGAATTCTACCGACGATAGTCTTTATTTGAGTGGCGCATCACCCCTTGGCGTACCTTTTAACAATTTGAAGGATTCAGGGTCAGAGAAATGGTCTATTGCCAGATATCTCAAAGGCAAGCCTGGTTCAGCCTGCCCGAAAGGGTTTCTGGTTTCTAATACAGAGTTCACCGACAAACCAATCTGTACAGCTTCAACTCAATACATGACTCACAAATTGGCACAAATTGATACCGATTTTGAACCTGGTGAAGATAAAAATGCTGCGATCGCCAAAGTTTTAGCTAAAGCATGTCTCTGCGAGCATTTAGGTAATGGTGTCCTTATCAGTCTTGGAATAGCCCCGGCTGAACGCTCACCCCAGGCTATTTGTCCCGGACCCAACCTTTCCTGGTTTAACCGCAACTATTCGCTTGAGGAAATGGTCGATCAAATTTATGGCCGGGGTAAAGAGCTGTTATCCAGTGATCGACCCCACATGTTCGCCAAAGAGATTCAACTGTATGTGGATCATTTCAGGACACTGATCCAGGATGCCATCGACAGTCCTAAAGTTTACCCATCACTTCATACTTTTTACGAAAATATGTTGAAGGGCTTTGAGTATTGTAAGGGAATCGCCAAAGATGTTGCATATCCTGGTGAGAATCTGCAATCCCTGAGCGATGCGATTGATAAGCAGGGGAAAAATCTTGAAGAGATATATCAGAAATTTGTAGCTCGAATAAACAGTCAGGTACTGGCCTGATCTTCTAAATCACCTGGGAAATCAGGAGATTATTTTCCCTTCAAGTTTATTAGCTAAAAAAAAGCGCAGGATTAACCCGCGCTTTTTTTAGTTAATGTGCGACGGTGTTAAACGACCCCCTGATCCATCATGGAATCGGCCACCTTCAAAAAACCAGCGATGTTCGCACCGGCCACATAGTCACCATCAAAACCATAACGTTTTGCAGTCTCCAGGGCGTTCGTGTGGATGCTCTTCATAATAATATGCAGGCGAGCGTCAACTTCTTCACGAGTCCAGGAAAATCGTAGACTGTTTTGTGACATTTCGAGTCCAGATACTGCAACACCACCGGCGTTTGCCGCCTTGCCAGGTGCGTATAGTATATCGGAATTAGCAAAGACATGGTAGCCCTTGATGGTCGTCGGCATATTGGCACCTTCACAAACGCAGATACAGCCATTGTTCACCAACATTTGTGCATCTACATCATCGATTTCATTTTGTGTTGCACACGGCAGAGCAACATCAACTTTGGCTTCCCATGGTTTCTTATTCTTAAAATACTTGACACGATACTTTTTGGCATAGGGTTCTACAGAATCATTGTTGCTCGAGCGAAGTTCCAACATATAATCTATTTTCTCTCCGGATACGCCATCCGGATCATAGATGTAACCATCAGGTCCAGATAACGTGACAACCCTCCCTCCACATTCTGTGACCTTCCTCACTGCGCCCCATGCGACATTGCCAAACCCTGATACTGCAACAGTCTTATTAGTAAAATCAGTATCTCTTGTTTTTAGCATTTCCTGCGCAAAATACACAACACCAAAACCTGTCGCTTCAGGTCGGAGTACTGACCCACCCCAGTTTAGACCCTTCCCGGTAAGGACACCTGTGAATTCATTTTTCAATCGTTTGTACTGACCATAGAGAAATCCAATTTCCCTTCCACCGACGCCTATGTCGCCCGCTGGTATATCAGTATTAGGGCCGATGTGCCTGAAAAGTTCCGACATAAAACTTTGGCAAAAGCGCATGATTTCATTGTCGCTTTTCCCCTTGGGATCAAAATTGGCACCACCCTTACCACCACCCATTGGCAAAGTGGTCAAAGCATTTTTTAATGTTTGTTCAAATGCTAGAAATTTGAGCATACCCATGGTAACGGAAGGATGAAATCGTAAGCCGCCTTTGTAGGGACCAAGCGCACTGTTCATCTCAATTCGATAGCCGCGATTGATTTGAATCGTTCCAGAATCATCCACCCAAGGTACGCGAAAAATGATCGCTCGCTCTGGTTCAACCATGCGCTCGAGAATTTTAGCTTCTTTATATTGAGGATAACGATCGAGCACCGGCATTAGAGAAGAAACGACCTCTTCTACAGCTTGAATAAACTCGGGCTGAGCTGGATTCTTGGTTCGTACATCATTCAGAAATTCTGCGACATATTTAGACATTGGCACCTCATCATAGTTGAACCAGATTTTTTATCCCGCTGCTCCGCTCATGAAAAAAACGATGGACCTGGAAGCCGGGCACTGACTAGCTCAAGGTTTGCAGCTATTTGTTCATATCATTTTTAAGGTCAAATCTTGTGCCATTTCTGTTTCAAATAGGAGAAATAGAGAAGGCAATAATAATAATCTTATTCATACAATATTCATCACAAATAATCTTTTTATTGCCCCTAAATCGATCCAATTCAACAAGCTTAAACAGACCTGAGAGACGACTATCAGAGGGATTGCATTTAATTTGGAACTTAGAGAAGACATATCTATGTTATTGGCTCAAACAAAAGGAAATATAGGTGAAATATTCGCTGCACGACCTCCTGGACAATGTTGATTCTGATTCAATAAATCTCGAGAACGAGCTCATCCAATATTTTGAGAATCTGCCGGATCTGAATCCTGAGGAAATCGAAAATTGGTCCAAAGATATTCTCAAATTTGGTGGTCATGTTCTCGCTTCAGGGAGCCGTGAAAGTGTTGTCTACCTCCTTGAACAAGGCTGGAATCCAGTATTCACATCGCTGATCAAGCAAGGTGGAATAGAAAACCAATGGTTTGATCTGGAAATGGAGTGCATCCGAAAGCTAAATTACACTCCAGGGCTCCTGTTTAATCGCCGCGCTGAGCAGTGCGGGCAAAAAGTGTTATTTAAATTTAAACGTGGAAGAGAATGGCAAAACCGATCCTGGTCCGTCATTCGAAACACAGTGGATCAGCTGGCTGCCGGCCTTATCGACCTGATGGGAAACACCACCCCTCGTATCGCCATTCTTTCAGAAAATTGCCTGGAGGTGGCCTGCACAGATATTGCCTGCCTCACATATGGCTTCGTCAATGTTCCGGTCCAGCCGGCCGCTCCCCCAACGCAGATTGAATACATTCTGAATCATTCGGAAATAGAAGCAATTTTTGTCGCTGATTCCCAGCATCTTCGAATGGTTGAAAGCATTCTTCCAAATTTGCCAGGAATCAAAAAGATAATTACCTATGCTGACATTGCTTCACCCAACCCAATGGTTAAGTCTTACAAACGTTTGATCGACGATGGGAGTGCCAGTGAAACCATTGAGTGGCTTGAAGGCATACGGCTCTCGGTGAAATTGGATGCCATTGCCACCATAATGTACACGTCGGGCACAACTGGCTACCCCAAGGGAATTGTTTTTACCTACGAAAATATCATCGCAAAACGGTTTGCACGTAGTCTGGCCCTAAATCTCGGAGAGAAAGACAGGTTTTTGTGTTTCCTGCCGCTTTTTCACACATTCGGTCGATTTCTGGAGATGTGGGGGTCCATATTCTGGGGAGCAGAATATACATTTTCAAGTGGCAAAGGGTTTGAATCACTGCTAAGTGATCTTCAGGAAATTCGACCTAGCGTGCTCATAAGTATTCCGAAGCGCTGGCAGGATATCTATGATAAAATTGGCTCAAAAGTAGATATTCTTAACGATAGTTTCGATACCATCCATCGAAAAGTTCAGGAAGTCACAGGTGGTAAACTATACTGGGGACTCTCAGCTGCAGGCTATTTACCCCCTGAAGTATTCAGGTTTTTTCAAACCCACGACCTGCATCTCCATAGTGGCTATGGCATGACCGAAGCAACCGGTGGTATTACGATGACGCCCAAAGATGGTTACCTCGAGAATTCAGTTGGTATTCCCCTCCCCGGCATGGAAATAAAATTAGCTGATGATGGCGAATTATGGATAAAAGGATCTTATGTTTCTGCTAGCTACTGGAAACCGATAGAAATTGATGAACGCCCTGACGGCTGGTTCACAACAGGTGACATTTTCCAGATCCTTGGGAATGGTCAAATCGAGATCATTGACCGGAAAAAAGAAATCTACAAAAATGCCAAGGGTCAAACGATAGCACCTCAAAAAATTGAAAATATGTTTAGAGATTTTGAGAGCATCCACCAACTTTTTATTGTTGGGGATCATATGCCCTATAATACTGCCCTGGTGAGACTCAACCAAAAGCACAAAGATATTCACAATATTCGTGACGATAATCAAAAGCTGCGTGATTATGTTGGATCTGTCATCCACTCCGTGAACTCATTCCTCGCACCTTATGAGCGCATAGTTGATTTTCGCGATGTAGATCGTGACTTTAGCAAGGAATTGGGAGAATTAACTGAAAAAGGGAGCTTCAAGCGAGTAGCCATTCTGGAAAATTTCAAAGCGACCATTGATGCTTTATACGAAAAACCATATAAGTCATTTTTTATGAACGATCTTGAAATTCAAATCCCAAGCTGGGTCTTTCTCCAGCGTGGATGGACTCAAAATGACCTGGTGATTGATGGTCCCTTCATCAAGCACAGAAATGGTCGTTTTTCACTTCGTATAGAGAGAGGGGTCGGAGAGATCCAGATCGGCAACTTTTATTATCAGTATGATGGGTCTATTCTACAATTTGACGATTTCATCAGTCAGCTTGCCTATTGCATCGGAAATAAGGAATTAGAAGCGTTCCTGGATTATTCAAGTTTGAGGATCAAACCCTTGAATCAGATTCCCTCATGGCTCCCTGGAACCTGGGTTGATCTCAATTGCTCGGAAACAGAAATAACTCAATATCAAAAAGATGTGCTGAAAGCCCTGGAAAACTCTGACTATTCACTTGATGCCCTGAAACCAGTTATTCGTCTTATTTACTCACAGACACTACAGACTTCACAGCCTGCCTTTAGGCTACTGAATAGAATCTACTCTAATTCAGGTGAGAGTGTTCGGCACATCGTTCGCTATGCATTTCTACGTCTTATTCGTTCAGATATTCTAGAACAATCTCAATTTGCAGTACAACAAGTCGTAGCATTGTTTCCAGCCAATGATTTAGAGCGAATAGTCCACTATGCCTTGAATCGAAAAATATTATTTACACCCAGTACTGCCGAGTCTTCCTGGTCAAACATTAATAGTCACAAAGTTGCCCTTTCGACAGATTATTTAAAATGGCTTTCAAGCCAGGAATCAGATGCCCCCGAGTCTTCAATTTTATTAAAGAATATTCTGGGCATCCTTTTTTCCTGGTCAAAACAATTTCCGAAATATTTCCCCTCGATCCGATCCTCGCTTATTAGCTCCGTTCTTAATCTGCCACCTGACAGCAGACTGAGAAATAGCCTTCTGGAGGTCTATAAAGCGATTAGTATCAATTTCTCTCTCTCCATGTCAGATATTGAGCCTGAGGCAGCGGATATTGATATAGAGCAAACTTTCGCCTGGGAAGACATATTGCTTTTTGACAAAACAGTTTCACCAGAGCATAGACAGCGAATTTCAGGCGCTTTCAAGAACACCCAATTCTTAAATGAATCATTGTTTATATTTTTCAAGGGTACACAACTCACCCTGTTGGACATCCCCCCCCAGGGGATTTGGATCACTTCTCTTGGATCTGCACATGGAAAAAGCGTTTACCGAGTATCTGTGCAAAGCAAAGAACGGAGCTACAAGTTCGCTATTAATCTGAACAATGATCTGGATCAGGAACAACTGTATACTGAGCTATTCTGGTTACTGGCCTGTACCCGCGACAGTAAATTCAATCAACTGGTTGAAACCACGGGATCTCACCAACCTGATTATGATTTGTGGTCTGAGGAATTCATCTCTGGGATGACAATTCGAGAATACCTCAAACAGGCTGTCTGGGCAGGCTCCTCTGATGAGATGCCCTCACCGGATCATATTTGGCCCCATTTTGTGTGGACAGGAGTCATTACCTATACCAGTTTCTGGAAGCGGACGCGGTTTAAAAAAATGGTTGGCGTTCCCAGCTCCGGAAAAATTATTGTTCCCATTCATGATTATCACGTTGGCGGAAGACTGGTGTCTATTTCCGGCATTGAAACTGTAAAGTCAAAACTTGATTTCCTGGAAAATTTGGAATCCTCATTCGTCCGCAAAACAGAACAGGATTTCCCCGATTTCCATCTGGCCGTCCAAACGGATATTATCTACCATGCAATCCATGAGGCGTTGGGCGAAAAGCATAGTAGCAATTTTTTTGAAGCAATTCTTAATGATCCTGATACATCAGATAGTCGAAGAGAAAATCTGGAGATATTTCTTAGTTGGGTTGCGGAGCATGGATTCCAGAATAAGTCGGTCTATTTTGCCATTCGTCGTTATCACCGTTGGCTGCGAATCAATCAGGCAGCCACCCTGAATGCAAAAGCACATTTCCTGAAAGATCTCTACAAGGACTACAATATTCAAGATAGCGAAGCAGAATTTCCAGATGCTCGTGTTCAACTTTTCACTAGAACTGTTTTTTCAGAAACTGATGATGGATTCAAGGCTTACCTGTCTACGCTTGCCCGAAATTTACGGCAACATGCATTTGACGGTAGCAGCCTACAGAGTGAAATAAGTCAACATATAGGATCACATGACCTTGATGAGTATTGCGCATTTTTCTTAAAACGTCTGGCCTTTCCTGAATTACCACCAAGTGAAGATATAGAATTAATAGCGACCCGCTCTACCGCTCTTGATGACGTTGAAATTATGATCTCCCGTCATGATAGTAAAGGGGCGACCTTTCATATTCGGCGAGCAATGCAACCCAAGGAAATCATTCAATTGCAGCAACTTTTCATAAACGCGCACATGGATGTTAATTTTACTCAAGAACATAAATTCCTGGTCGCATTAAACAAAAAAGAACGGGTCATTGGTGGTTTGTTCTATCTCGATGAAGGCGGAGATACGGTGTACATGGACAAAGTGGTTATCTCCGATAGCTACAGAGGAAGTGGTGTGAGTCGAGGACTACTGGATGAATTTGTTAATCGAATGCGCAATGCTAAAAAGCTAATGATCAGTACCGGTTTTCTTCACCCAGGCTATTTTTATAAATTTGGTTTTAAAATTGAAAAAGACCAGGGGGGTCTGGTCAAATACTTGTAGCGGTATAATGCGATGGCTTGAATATCACTCTGTATCTGATTTATCCTGCTCGCTTCCCTCTTCATTCTCATCATCCGTAAGAAAACTGGTCATGACTTTGGATATGGTGGCCTGCTGGATTGCTGCAGTTAATTCTTCATCGCTGAAAGGCTTTGTGAAAATACCATGAGAACTGGCTTCCCTGGCTGAATCCAATGTCGATCGATCTGTGTGAGCTGTTATAAATATTACGGGAATATCGGTAATTTTATCGATTTCCCGGGCAGCTTCAAGACCGTTCATTTTCCCCTTTAAAGTAATGTCCATCAGCACCACATCCGGTTCATCTAGCTCTGCTTTTTTGATAGCTTCTAGACCATTATTAACAATCCCAATAACACCGAATCCAAGGGCTTCGAGCCTCAGTTTAATTTCACTGGCGATTACGATTTCGTCTTCCACGATCAGAATTCTGGTATCTTTAAGTTGCATCAAGATTCTTTTCCATTTCTATTGGAGCACATATTATTCAAGAAGGTTTGTGAATCCTTATTAGAGTTGAACCCGCTAAATTTATTTGTCAATTCGAGTCAACCTAATTAAAAATCCTATAAATGCATTCGCAGACCTTAAATCCTGTAGCGTATAAACAATAAAGCCCAGGTTTTCACCCGGGCTTTATTTGTCGAATTCTCCCCGCTTACAAAATAGACTTGATGTATTCAGTGGTAAGTGATTTTGGCCTTTCCAGAGGGAGACCAATTGCTCTGTCCCAAACAGTGGAGGCAAGCACTCCCATCGCTCTGGAAACTCCAAAGAGAACAGTGTAGAAATCATATTCATGCATTCCATTATGCACCAGCAGAACACCTGAATGGGCATCAACATTGGGCCAGGGATTTTTGGCCTTGCCCTGCTCAAGCAGAATGGGTGGAACAACCTCGTAAAGCATACTTACAACCTGGAACAGTTCATCATCAGGCATGTGTTTCAAAGCGAACTCACGTTGGGCTGAATAGCGCGGATCTGTTTTTCTCAGAACAGCATGACCGTATCCCGGAATCACATTACCCGAAGCAAGTGTATCCCAGACAAACTTTTTCAAATCTTCCATGGTGGGTACTCCACCACCGAGTTGTTCTTTAACATCCATAATCCAGCGCAATACTTCTTGATTTGCAAGACCATGCAGAGGACCGGCAAGCCCGTTCATCCCTGCAGAGAGAGCATAGTAGACATCGGACAGGGTTGAACCCACCAGGTGGGTCGTATGGGCTGAAACGTTACCCCCTTCATGATCAGCATGAATGGTTAGGTAAATACGCATGAGTTCTCTAAACATCTTGGTATCAAAACCCATCATATGAGCAAAGTTTCCACCCCAATCCAAATTGGGATCAGCTGGAATAATGGACCCATCCTTGTAGGATCGACGATAAATGTATGCAGCCAGTGCTGGAAGCCGTGCGATGAGATTCATTGTGTCCTCGTAAACTGGCTTCCAATAATCCAATTTATTCATTCCAGCGCGGTACTCCGCTGCAAAAATAGATTCGGTTTGTTGTGCCACAATTCCTGCTGAAAATTGCGTCATTGGATGTGTATCTTTAGGCAATGCATCTATAACTTTGTAAACATGTGCAGGAAGCGTACCCCTCACCTGCCACTCTTTGGTAATCTCAGCAATATTTTCTTCGCTAGGCAATTCACCAGTCATAAGCAGATAAAAAAGACCCTCAGGTAATGGTTCTTCACCCTCTGCAGCATGTGGCAATTTTTCCTGAAGATCTGGAATGGTAAATCCACGGAAGCGAATTCCTTCATCGGGGTCCAGTGCAGATGTTTCTGTAATCATTACTTTCACACCGCGCATACCGCCATAGGCTTGCGCTACCGTGACATCGCACAATTTCTTGTCACCATGATTGGTGCGAATATCATTCACCTCAGCTCGAAATGCCGGGATGATTTCTTCTAATCTATTTTTTAGCAGTGACATATTAATGCTCCTTGAATTTTGTTTCGTCCCCCAACTAGGATGGCTTATATAATTGGATTTAGTTGAATATCTTGGTTCATTTCAGTTTCTAATAAGGTCGAATTGTTATTTGCAAATATAGTGCCCATAAACAGCATATGCGAAAATATTTTATTGCTAAAGGGAAACTACAGAAATTTCGGACAAGACCGTTTATTGATTTTATTTTGCCATCTCAAAATTAGCTTCAGCTATGTCATCTCACCCTATCCAACTGCCAGATGCCCTCCAAAATAGACTAGCTGCTCAGCTGGGGCCGGGATTCAAATCATTCATTCACGCCATGAGTTCACCCCCACCAGCATCTATTCGCCTCAATCCGAATAAACCTACAAATGCCTTTCATTCTGCAGAGAGCATCCCCTGGAGCTATCAAGGAAAATATTTGGATTCGCGACCGAGATTTACTAATGACCCACTTTTCCACGCGGGGACTTACTATGTGCAGGAAGCCTCATCCATGTTCCTCGAGCATAGCATGCGATCAGTAATAAATCTTGAGGAAAATCACCGCGTCCTTGACCTCAGTGCGGCACCCGGTGGCAAAAGCACATTGCTTCAATCCCTGTTGACAAAGGATTCTCTTCTGGTCGCCAACGAGATCATTTCATCCCGAAATAAGGTGCTGAAGCAGAACCTGACCCGGTGGGGCGGTGACAATCATGTGGTGACGCAGAGTGATCCAAAATACTTCAATAAGCTTCCCGGTTTTTTTGATATCATATTAGTGGATGCCCCCTGTTCAGGTGAAGGGCTTATACGCAAAGATCCTGCTGCGATGAATGAATGGTCAGAACAAAATGTGATGCTTTGTGCGGGCCGCCAGAAAAGGATCCTTGCTGATGCCATTTCCGCTCTGGCAAATGATGGAGTACTCATCTATAGCACTTGCACGTTTTCAGAATCAGAGAATGAGGACAATATGAGCTGGCTCCAGGCAGAATATGATCTGGAGCAGATTCAAATCCCCATTCCTGCATCCTGGGGTGTCCTCAACGGCAGCGTCGGTAAACCTGGATATCGCTTTTATCCCCATCTGGTGAAAGGAGAGGGCTTCTATATTGCAGCATTCAGGAAGAGAAGCATATCTACTCCCTTAAAGTTTCAAGTGAAGCATAAACACGCTTCAAAACAAAACGAAGTTGACTTCTCAGATGACTACAAGTGGTTGAACAATTCTGATCGATATGTTTTTATTACTCGAGAAAAGCATCGGATCGCAATTCCAAAGACCCTTTTTGAAGACTACCAAAAATTGAATCAAGTGTTACGGATTACCTCTTCAGGTTTGTACATGGGCAAAGTGTATCATGGTCAGCTCAAGCCTTCGCCTGAACTAGCCCTCAGCCGATATGTTTCAATAGAACAGCCTCATCTGGAGCTTTCACAAGAACAGGCATTGGATTATTTATCACATATTGAAATTGGTCGAGATTTGAATTTAGATCCTGGCTTGTATCTCGCGAGTCATTGTGGATTTGGTTTGGGATGGTTGCATGTTCTGGCGACCGGGCAGATTCGGAATAAATATCCAGCAGCATGGCGGATCATACATCGGAATCAACGCTAAAAGGTCGGCTCAACTAGTGTTGTTGACGGTTTTCGGGATTCATTTATACACAAGTCTTTCAAAGCGATCTAAATCTTTGATTGATTTCCCAAAAAAAGAGGGCATCGCCCTCCTTTTTAGTTCTATTTAAGGAATATCTTATTGAAATTCAATATTATAGCCCTTACTCGCCCAACCCATGATTCCCATTCTCAGATTCATGACATTCTTAAAGCCCTGGTCCAATAATATCTTTGAAGCTGTTGTGCTCCTATTCCCAGTAGCACAGTAAACAAGGATAGGTTGATTCTTGTATCTCTCAAGTTCAGCAACCCGGCTCTGGAGATCCTGAAGCGGTAACAGAACAGCACCTTTTAGAAAACCTTGACTGTATTCGCCTGAAGTTCTCACATCAAGGAGAAAAGGAGGGTTTTTCTGCAACATTCCCCAGGCCTCCTCTGTTGAGAGTTCACTGTAATTGGACTGTTGAAGTTCGACCACCTCTATCGTTCCCGGATGGGTTCCGATATTGAATTCAAATTTCCCACTTTTCTTCATTTTGAAGAAAGGTTGTTCAATTGTGTTATCTTTGAGAATTGAGCTGATGCCCAATTCAGTGATATCAAGTTGATAATCAACTCTTGGGTCACCCTTATCATCCACATTAAATTTAATATAATCACCACGATAAACGGTTATTTCACTTGAATCTGTCGTCACAATCACGGGAATGTGTCGGTAGCCGCCCTGCACCTTGCCTGAAACCAGAATCGGCGTGGAATTATTACTTGAGCCTTGAAGATCGTTATCGCCCTTGCAGCCGTATATCGATATGCCTACGATTATGAGCAGACAAAGTTGGTTAATTTTCATTCTTTTCTCCTGAATTCATAGATTTCTCATTCAACTAGTGACAATATATCTTTTTTCTGAGTCTCGTAAAGCTCTATCGAGCCTCCTGACCAAAATCAGTTTGGATAGGATTGATCTTCGAATGTTTTTCCGCACTCTAACAGGTTCTTATTTGTTGCAGATTGTTTTCACATTTCGATTCTATATATTCATACCTTAGTGTCTCCGATGATAATAGCAAAGAGAGTTTCATGAGATTTTTCAATTCGAAAACGAAAAATGTAGATCGGGTTTGGTCTACTACTGATCAAAAGATGGAAGATATATTGAGAAATATTGCCATCTCAAAATCCAATGGCAGGGTAGCAATTTGTATTTACCATTTCCTCGACGCTGAAAAATACCTGCCCAATTTTTTTCAAACAGGAATATAATTTTTCACAAACTTAGAGCACTCAGTGAGTTGGATTCGGTAACCCCAGAAAAATGGTTACAAACAACCGATGCAGTCATTTTCAATTCTGATCTAATTTCTCAAGCCGACATTGGTGGAAAAAGAGGATTCATTTCTAACACTAAGATCAAGTTTGAACTCCATATTATTGAGCACTACCCAATCCCAAGCAGAGATGACAAAGTTCTTAGCTATGCTGCCAGTCGTTCAGATATTTCAGGTCTCACCAGCTATGTTGCACTAACTGAACCCTGGATATCTAAAATTATGGGCGCTAGAGTGATTGAATTGCTTGACAAAATGGGGCTGAATGAAAATGAAGTGATTGAGCATCCACTCGTTTCAAGCAGTCTACGAAAAGCCCAAATAGAGATTGCAAAAAGAATGCGACGAGACTTCCCATACGATTCAGTTGAAGAATGGCTCAAAGGGAATCTACTCGATTAACGGTGGACAGTATCCAGCCAATTCTGAATATGATTCAACTCACTTTGTGAAATTTCATGCCCCATGGGGTATTCAAAGTCCTGAAGTATTACGGGGAGCGTTTTCCAGAAGGCTACAATTTGACGCCCAAATTCTATGGGGATGACCGTATCATTGATCCCGTGACCTGCAAATACAGGCAAATTCAATAATGCCTGCGAGTCTTTTAGTAATTCTAATGCGTCCTCAGTTAAGCGACCGCTCATTGAGAGCAAAGCTTTAATTAAATTGGGATTTTTAAGTGTTACGAGATTGGAAATACTTGCTCCCTGACTAAAGCCACCGATGACTACTTTCCCATTATTGATAATTTTTTGCGATTGAAGATCAAGGATTGTATCGATAACAAGAGCAGTGCTGGAGAGGGCTTGTTCGGAGTTAAATTTTAAACTTCCATCTGGCAGCATGTCAATGTCGAACCAGGAAGCCCCTCCATATACAGTGGACCCTGGTCCCCGAATACTGATTATTTGAAGATTCTCATCAAAATATGGAGCTAGACCCATAAGATCATTCTCATCAGCTCCATAGCCATGTAACAAAACCAATGTGCCTTTGCATGATTCTGATTGGCTGGCAGGACGGAGCAGGACTTTGCTCCCCTTCAGGGTTAGCTGTTCCAAATTTGGCATATCAGCCTTCCACCAGTCTAGCTACAGTTCCTGGCGAGGAGATTATTCTTTATCCATAAAGGGATAGGGGAACTCTGTTGGGGGCAGAAAATTTTCTTTGATGGTCCTTTGGGATACCCAGCGTATCAGATTAAATATTGAACCGGCTTTATCGTTTGTGCCCGAAGCTCGACCTCCTCCAAAGGGTTGTTGGCCAACTACAGCTCCGGTCGGTTTATCATTAATGTAGAAATTGCCAGCGCTGTGACGCAGTTTTTCAACTGCCAATTCAGTAGCCTCTCTATCATTGGAAATGACTGCTCCAGTCAATGCATATGGACTGGTTCCATCCACTATATCCAGAATCTCTTCCCAGCTTTCATCATATACGTATATAGTTACAACAGGTCCGAATATTTCCTCTTCCATAGTCTTAAAGTGGGGATCCGTTGTGACGATTGTCGTTGGTTCAATAAAATATCCAACGGAGTCGTCGTAATTTCCACCTGTAATAATTTCGGCATCGATATGAGCTTTGGCATACTCGATATATCCAGTAATATCTGTAAATGCAGCGCGATCAATAACAGCGTTCATAAAATTACCAAGATCTTCGACATCACCCATTTTTATTTTGGAGACTTCAGCGATATATGAATCCTTTAATTCTGCCCATAATTCACGAGGAATGTAGACTCGGGACGCTGCAGAACACTTTTGCCCTTGATATTCAAATGCGCCTCGAATGATAGCCGTTCGCAAAACTTCCATTTTGGCAGATTCATGAGCAACAATGAAATCCTTTCCACCTGTTTCACCAACAATTCGGGGGTAAGTTCTGTATTTTGAAATATTATCGCCAATTGTTTTCCACATGCTCTGAAAAACGGCGGTCGAACCCGTAAAATGAATCCCTGCAAGATGTTCGCTCTCCATTACTTGTGGACCAACGACAGAGCCCTTCCCGGGAATAAAATTAATAACACCATCTGGCAATCCGGCTTCCTTGAACATCTTCATGAGATAATAACCTGAATAAACGGACGAAGAGGCTGGTTTCCAGAGAGTAACATTGCCCATCAAAACTGGTGCAGTCGGCAAATTACCGGCAATTGATGTGAAATTGAAGGGTGTAACGGCAAAAACAAATCCCTCCAACGCCCGATGCTCGACCATATTCCAGGTTCCAGTAGGTGAGAAAGGCGGCTGTTGTAAATAAATTTCCTGGAGGTATTGAGCATTAAAATTAAAAAAATCAATCAATTCACAGGCAGCGTCGATTTCAGCCTGATAGACATTCTTACTCTGTCCCAGCATGGTTGCAGCATTGATGATGTGTCCATGAGGATGTGCCAAAAGTAAGGCCATACGCTTAAAAATGGCAACGCGACTTTCCCAGGGCATGACTGACCAGGCTTTCCAGGCCTTTTGAGAACTTTCAATGGCCAGTGCAATTTCGTCAGGACCAGCCATATGATACCTGGCTAATACATGACTATGATTGTGGGGCATCACGTTGGTAGCCGTGTTCCCGGTGTAAATTTCTTTGCCACCAATTATCAATGGAATTTCGATAACTTCGGCTTTCATTTTTTTCAGAGTTGCTACCAATTCCAAGCGTTCTGGTGAACCTGGAGCGTAGTTCAATATGGGTTCATTAACCGCTGGTGGAACCATAGCCATTTTATCTGACATCTTGACCTCCTGGAATCAAAATTTAATCTAACAATTTATGTGAACCAATCCCGTGACGGATCGTGTATTCCCCAATGCAAATAGCACTCCAACCTGGGAATGCGTTTCTATTAACCATTTTCTTTTAGATATATTTTATAAAAAAAATCCAGATCAGCCGAATCTGCAAATATTCCTATCATCTCTTCCGTATATCGCTGGCCCAGTGGAACATTAGAACGAACGTATAACTCGCCTGCACTATTACGAAAAATCCCTGATCTTGAGCTTTTCAATTCTTGTCGGAGTTCGTCATCTAAAGTCTGGACCAGTCTCGCGACATCGCTCATGGAACTACTCATATAAGCCGTTCCAGAGTTTCAAGATAACACATCCTCAAGTTGAATAAGATGACTTTTTAAATCTTGCGTGACGCGTGATAATTGAGCTCGATCAACTGAGATCCCGATTTTCTGGGGATCATCAATCTCCGATTGAAGGACGTCCAGATATCCTTGAACGCGAATAAGATTATGTAGAATCCGATCCCCGATTTCTTGGGGAGTAGGCGGTGTTTGGCTCTTTGGGGGCAATGACGTATCTGTGACGATTTAATCGTGTGAAATGCGGGCTCTCATTCGAGCGATTATATCGGAATCTTCTGCATCCTGTTCCTCAGCAGATTTTTCCTCAACAAGTTCCACTCCGATACCCTGGTCATTATTTTCTGGTGCTGAGACACTTTCTGCGGGGACTTCGTCTGCTTCAAATATTTTTCCAGCTTTTAGCTTGCCCATTAATCCACTTATTTCAGTATTATAATTTTCAATGGTTTTTTCAAGCCTTTTCAATAACTCTTCCATGAGATCCTGACCATAGACATTATTGATACCATCAAGCAGATCGTTGAGTTGACCCTTCAGAAAGTTCATCCGGCTGTCTTGGCTATCAAAATCTACAATTTCCTGAATTTCTTCTGTGGATTCTTCGAGCACTTCTTTCTTATCCGGCATTTCCTACTCCTGTGATAATATATTTTTGATGATCGACCCGACAATTAACTCAAACAGTCGAGGGTCGTAAACTAGACAGAATCCATAGTCTAGGCAATTGATACATGTTCTTGTTAATCAATTTTTCGCGGGACGTCTCAGATAAATCCCCTCTAATTCAATATGACCTTCCACTCTCCTCGATTCAGGTTGAGTGGACAGAAGTGAAAATTTCAATTCTGTAATAGCGTCCGCGTTTTCCTGCAAACAGAGATACAACATGGACCTAACCATATCTTCTGCAGTGGCCTTTTCATTCCCAATAATCTTGATGAAACCGCCCTCAATAAATGCTTGATTAGCCTTGGGGATGTACAATACTGGAAAATTATTCGTTCGGCGTGCCGGTTTTGGTTTCCATGGGGTAACTGTATGATCAACAATGACCTTCTGAACTAGCTCCGGTTCAAATTTTGTACCTTTAATATTAAATCTCACAAGCGGAACTTTGAATGGATTCGATTCAGGGTTTTCAGCTGGCAATGCGGCCAGTCCAGCTGGTCCGAAGGAGGCACCTATATAATAACACAGAGTATCCACATTCATATACGCTGCCGGAATGTCACAATACCAGGCACCTTCATTCTCATAAAAACTTAATTCCTGATATACTTGGCCAGGCCGGTCCCTGATAAAAAGATGGATAAAATCAGGTTCATTAAGATAATGGGGAACAATAACTTCTAATTGACCGGGGACTCCCTGTAGAAAATTACTCGGTGCCTTGTGGTAAATTTCAAAACAGTGAGCAACAGAAACCAAAAGGATCAACGAAAGAAGCCTGCTGAAATATCTAGCTGCCACTGAACTGAATTCCCGTCGTTGATAGAAACTGATACAGCTTGAAATTATAATCGTCAACCTTTTGCTGCACTCTGGACGGACTTAAAAGTGATTTTAAATAATATTGTTCTCTAAGCGCTTCAACCTCAATCTTACGACTATCAAGATAACGTATACTTGCCACCAATATTGCAGCATAACCGGGGATTTGGTATACCCAGCCCCGACTTCGGCTGAAGGAGATATATGTGATGCCCCCTAATGTGGACACGATGGAGAACACTCTGCGTGAGCGAAATTCTTTTTGGAGACTGGATTCTCTTTTCTGGTGTGCCTCAAATTCAAGTTTTTTATCAGTTTCTCCCAGAAGGTCTAATGCCTCAGCGAAGCTAAGGGCGGTAGTTCCTCGATACAGCTGCCAGGATGAATCGGAAAACACCTCAAGTTTGAGACTACTTTTTTGAAAGGCATCAGGTACTTTTAATTTTAACAATTGACTATCAAATTTCGGTGCTGTCAGACTACTATCTGTTTGAGCAACGCAGGGGGAGGCCCCGATCATTTGCATGACACCAAGACCGATCAGATATTTTATTAGCATTTTTTTGTTCATTGCGGTTGGAATTTAGTCTTTTTAAAGGGACCTGTTAAGGACTTTATAAATGCTTAATATTGAATCCTTGTCCACAAGACAATTTTTATTTACTCCAGACGCTCCAGTAATATTTTATCTTGGCACACCAACAATACATTTTGCGAAAGTGGTATTACATGGATCCAGTTACCCTAGGTTTTGTCCTTTATCTCATCTTAATCTTAGGTGTCGGTATCTATTCGGCTCGTCTTACGCATTCTATCAAAGATTTTGCATTAGGCGGGAATCGACTTGGACCCTGGGTAATCGCTTTCTCCGAACGCGCTTCAGGTGAGTCAGCATGGTTGATACTAGGACTCCCGGGAGCCGCCTTGATTACAGGTTTACTCGAGCTATGGACAGTAGTGGGATGCGTTACAGGAATTATTTTTTCATGGCTATTCATCGCTAAACGATTGCGAGTCGCTACCGAAACCTATGATGCTCTGACACTACCAGAATTGTTTGCCAAGCGCTTCAACGATGAACGAGGCTTGTTAAGAATTCTGTCATCCCTTATTATTACTTTCTTTTTTACCTTTTATGTAGCTGCACAATTTTCTGGAGCGGGCAAGGTTCTCAATGTCACATTTGGGATCACTGAGATGCAGGGTATGATCCTTGGTGCCGTGATTATCATTCTTTACACTCTGATGGGTGGTTTTCTCGCCGTTGCATGGACGGACCTGATTCAGGGTATTATCATGATCGGGACTTTGGTGATTCTACCACTTGTAGCATTCATAGAGATTAACTCCCTGGCTGATGTGAATTTCAAACTTGATACAGCAACCCTTTACGCTGGGAAGTCGGGTCTGGCGGCTTTAGCAGCAACCATCGGCGGTTTGAGCTGGGGGCTGGGATATATGGGTCAACCCCATTTGGTTACCCGTTTCATGGCTATTGATAAACCTGAGAATATAAAAATCAGCCGTCGCATCGCTATTTCGTGGGCGGTACCAGCCTTTTTTGGAAGCCTGCTTATTGGTCTCACAGGATTCTTTCTTCTAGAATCTGGTTCTATGGTTTTTGAAGGTAAGGTATTGAGTTCAGTCGCTTCTCTCAGTGATCCAGAAAAATTAATGCCCATAATGGCTCAAAATCTTCTACACCCTTGGGTAGCTGGAATTTTCGTATCAGGGGCTATCGCTGCCATGATGTCGACTGCCGATAGTCAACTTCTTGTTTCTACAACAGTTTTAACTGAGGACTTGATTGCCAATTATTTTACATGGTTGAAGAGCAGGGTTGATTTACTTTTTGTTGGACGGGTATTAACTGTCCTCATAGGTCTGCTTGCTTTTTATCTGTCATGGAAGTCGACAGATCTTGTGTTTGAAATGGTGAGTTATGCCTGGGGAGGGTTGGGTGCCTCATTTGGACCCGCCTTGCTTTTGATGCTCTGGTGGAAACGAGTGAGTAAATCAGGTATCATCGCAGGGATGATATCTGGCACACTATTCACTGTCGTCGATGTATTCGGAGACTGGGTAACCGCTCGTTTCTCCGCGTTTGTTATCGCATTTACTGCTGTTCTTGTCGTTTCGCTTCTCAAACCAGATAAGGAATGAGCCTGGAAACTCCGAAATCAGCGCGCGTAAATCTTTAGTGAGGCACTGAGTGAATTTGCCAGATCACTGGCGGCTCTACTTACCATTTCCTCAGCAACGGGAGCGATAACTTCTCCTTTTCGGACTAATCTTGAAGTAGCGGATTTCAAAGCACGTTCATCACCTTTAAAGGTTGCCCAATCAGCAGAGAACTCAGCTTTGCCCTCGAAAGCTTCACTTTTAATCACCTTCGCAGTACGTACATCAACAATCTTGTATGATCCTTTAATAACCGCCTGTGTACTTCGAGTATAATGTTTAACCCGTGCTTCAACATCCTTATAGATGTTGCGTGTCTTGGTCTTCCCATCCTTATCCTTGTACTTTTCGGTCTTGTCAACAACCTTTGCAGACTCATTATATTCTTTATTCAGGGTGCTTACCGGGGAATAAATAATCTGGGTGATCTTGCCAGTGATAATCTCATGTACACCTAGAATTGCACCAACTTCCACTGCAGTCTCTTCATTGACCAATCCCGAAAGTCCAAGTTTCTGTTCCGCAACAACGCGATCCAATTGATCTCGACTGATCAGCTCGAGAAATTCAGTGGCTGATGGGTCTTTCATCACCGAGGTGACCATTTGATCTACGACGAGTTCTTCGACTGAACCGTAGAGTTTTTTCTTCCCACTCAGATCTTCAAAGGGAAAGACAGCAATCCGTTTTACTCCAGCGCTTCTCGTCGACTCATATCGCTTGTCAGCATCTTTATAGTCGGCTACAAAACTTAGAGCCCGTTTAAATTCTTTCGCTGCAGCTTTCTGCTGATTGATGTCGCTTGACGCCGCCAAGGCTGAAGCTGCTAGATAATGTGATTCTGCTGCCAGTGTTCTCGTCTTGTTGAGCACATCAGAATAGTCAACGCTGGGTAAATCCAACATGACACCAGTTTTGGGGTGACGAACTGGGGGTAAATTCTTTGCCGCATCCTGTAAATTGATCAAACTTTGATATTCTCTGGAAAGATCGTCATAGCGAAACGCATCCGAACTTTTTTCCAGGTCAGAAACCCGATTTGTGTGAATTCTATTTGCCATAAGAAAGGCATCGCTCATGAGCGTCTGGCTCTTCTCATAATCCTGGCTGATTTTCAGGCTTCGAGCGAGCATGAAAACAGCCGTATCGTAGTCTCCACGGGCGTAAGCATCTCGAGCACTGCGTTCTAATTTTGCGTATTCACTAAAAAATGTACACGAAACCAGACTCATGATAATAAAAGCAATTCCGATTATCGTGATTTTTCGTCCAGACCTCATCCTCAATCTCCTGTAAATTTCGATGCATATTCATGCAATTTTTGCAAACCCAATTACCTTAATGAAAACGCTATTAAGTAAAATACGATTATCTCAAATATAATTTGTACTATTTTTAAATTTCCTATAAATATCCGAATATAAATCATTGACAAGTGGCTAATTGACTACTATTTTTATCACGTATTTACGGGGACATCGGTCTGGTCGTATTCCCCCGCTTCCGGATTTTAGTTGTCCCTGTTTCTTTTAAGTGGGGAAGACCCAATAAAAAAAGCGACCATGAGTCGCTTTTTTTTATGTTAAAATTACAGGAATCAATCCTTTATTACAGCCTTTTCATCGTCAACAATAGTAAAGACTTCATCAAGTTTTGATATTTTTATGAGTGAGGCTATTTTCGCCTGTGGCTTGACCAGATAACATTCACCACCCTTAATAGTAGCTTGCCTTTTTGCAAACAGTAGACCGCCCAGTCCAGTGCTGTCTACCATTCTAACATTTTCCATATTTATCATAATATTTTTAAAATCTGATTCAGCGATGGCCATAAAAATGTCGCGCTTGAAAGCCTTCACACCGCGGATATCGAAAGTAGTATTTTGAACTCTTACGATAAGAGTATCATTTACAATTTCAGTCTCGAACTTCATTTTTTGGGATTCCCAATTCACAAACAAGCACGTAAGTGCCTAACACTCCGTTCTATGTCTCAATAATTATGAGACGATACCATTTTTCCTTAACATCGGAGCGAGAATATATGCGATGTGTAGGATGAGGGCAAGACCATTACTCTGTAAACCCAAATTAAATTTCAGCCTATTAAAATTAGTTCAACGCTATTAAATTTCTGTTAATATGAAACCATGGGAAGTCGATTAATATCTTTAAAATATTTTCTGGGACTGTGCATTAAACTATCTGTCCTGCCGATCCTCCTTCATGGTTATCAGGGCACTTTTACGCTGGAAAACATTAGTCTGCTTAGTTCATTTACCAGCGCTTTATTTATAATTCTTGGTTTGAGTGGCGTTCTGGTATCTGATTTATTAATGCTGCGTTTTGGGGATGGGAATGTACATTTTTCTCTAAACCCCTCTCGCCTTGTTGATGTTGGCTTTTACGCTAGGACAAGACATCCTTATTTATGGTTTCTCTTTCTTTATCAATATGGAACCTTATTATTTTATATCGGTTTTTCCTGGACCTCCTTGCTCTGGGCAATTGGTTTATCACTTTTGTATCTCCTGTACTTGATATTTATCCAGGAGGCTCTTTTAATTCGTTCCCTGGGAGAACAGTATACTGACTATAAAAGAAGAGTCCCTATATGGTATTGGAAACTGCGCATAAAGGAAAACGAGAAAGCTCAATTTCGCCCTCAATTAGTATGGATATTTGGAATGCTGATTGGCAGATTCTGGTACGGGATCAAGGTTCAAGGATCTGAGAATATTCCCCATTCGAAACCATTCCTAATGGTCGCGAATCATGAAAGTTATCTGGATCCTTTTCTCTTTGCCATTTTTGTACCATTTGAAATCAAGTTTGTCACCACTGCAGATGTGTTCACATCACCATTGATGCGATTTCTGCTCCGTGGAACAGGAAGCTTCCCCATGAGAAGGCATCGCCAGGATTTAAAATCTATTCGAACGATGATCCGAATGATTAGTACGGGACAGGTCGTCTGCATTTTTCCTGAAGGAGGAAGAACGATAGATGGCTCTCCCCTCCCAATATTAAAGGAAACACTCAAATTGATTCAGCGTTGCAAAGTACCAATTTTGCCAGTGCATTTAGATGGAGCTTATGAGGTTTGGCCACGATGGGCGCCAAATAGGCGAAGAGGTAAAGTTACGGTCACCTTTAAGCAGGTGATAGCGTTGGAGGAGCAGAATGAGCTTGGAAAACTGGAGAATGTAATCGGTGATGCAATTTTTAGTAAACATAAGATTTTCAAGCAGGTAAGAAGCAAGGCCATTTCCAGAGGTATTGATAAGTTGCTCTGGGCCTGTTATAAATGTCGAACCCGCAATTCTATTATTGTGAGCTCGGGGAACTCGATTCGCTGTAATCATTGTGACGCCGAATGGAAGATTGCCTCTGACTATAGCCTGGCCGAATCTGGGGCATCCGAATCAACAGATTCCATAAGCTGGATCAGAAATATCGAATCAGATATTTTAGCTTATTCAGTCAAACTTGACCCGTCCATAGGCGAGGAACTCGATGAGGTATCCCATTTAAGTTCCCCTATTATTCAATATAGAAATGATAGCGGAGCCCAAAAAGATAACGCATTATCACTCATACTCACCGATAAAAGGATGATTTTATGCCAGGATCAAAAGCGCATCGAATCCTGGCATATGGCGAATATTACTATTTTCACCATGGATTATTTTAATGCAGTATCCATTGGTGTTGGTGGAGTGCGTCACAGCTTCACACTACCCGAACATGAAATCCCTCTTAAATGGCAGGCATACTTTGACGCGCTAAAAATAAGATCCGGGAACATTGTGTAATTATCTGCCAATTAATCTGATCCATGCATCCAAATTTAGCGCTTTCCCCTTTTTCAATCTCCCTTATCTTTGGGGTCACATCTACATAAGAAAGGGATATCGTGAGTAAACCACTACCTGAAATTACTGTCAAAGCAGTTCTGCTTGGAATAATTCTCTCAATGGTTCTTGCCGGAGCCAACGCTTACCTTGGTCTTTTTGCAGGCATGACTGCCTCAGCTTCCATACCGGCTGCCGTTATCAGCATGGGTGTTTTGAGTCTTTTTAAAAAGCACAATATCCTCGAAGATAATATTGTCCAGACTGCCGCATCCGCCGGTGAATCGCTGGCGGCAGGCGTTATTTTTACTATCCCAGCCCTACTATTGATGGGCTATTGGGACACATTCAACTATCTGGAAGTTGCCAAAATTGCCAGTGTGGGCGGTTTGATAGGCGTATTATTCACAATTCCACTTAGACGGGCATTAATTGTTGAGGCGAAGCTGGCTTATCCAGAAGGCGTTGCCACTGCGGCTGTGCTAAGGGCCGGGCACGCCAAGAATATTGAAAGCGATGATGCAGTTCAGGGTGGTTTGCGATTATTAACGCTCGCCAGTCTTAGCGCTGCAGGGATGAAATTGTGTCAGCAAGGATTTGCCTTATGGCATTCAGCGATTGAAGGAGCAACTCATTTAGGCCGCTCCGTCTTCGGTTTCGGCATGGATCTTTCACCTGCTTTGATTTCTGTTGGATATATCATAGGAAGAAATATAAGCATTCTGGTTTTTTCAGGAGGTTTAATATCATGGTTTATTGCCATCCCTATTTACACGGCCATCAATGGTTTTGAAGGGGATGCCTTGGAAGCAGCCAATACTATCTGGGACACGGAGATCAGATATTTGGGGGTTGGCGCCATGGTAGTTGGTGGTATCTGGTCACTCATAAAATTATTTAAACCCCTGTTGATCGGGATTCAGGCCAGCCTGAAAGCCTACAGTTCTCTGGACGAAGGTATGGTGCTCCCAAGAGAAGAAAGAGATATTCCCATCAAATATGTTGGTATTGCTCTCCTTGTGCTTACGGTACCCGTATTTTTTATTTATAATGATATTTTGCCAACTGTTCAATTGTCAATATTGATAACAATCATCATGATGGTATTTGGTTTTTTCTTTTCTGCAGTTGCTGCCTACATGGCCGGAGTGGTCGGATCATCCAATAACCCAATTTCCGGTGTTACGGTGGCAACCGTCCTGTTTGCCTCACTCTTATTACTGGCAATTCTGGGATCTGGTTCCTTGCAGGGAGCGGCAGCGGCTATCATGGTGGGTGCGGTCGTCTGTAATGCTGCAGCAATCGGAGGCGATAATCTCCAGGATTTAAAAACGGGTCATCTCATTGGAGCAACGCCCTGGAAACAGCAGGTCATGCAAGTCGTTGGCGTCTTGAGTGCTGCTATTGTATTGGGTCTGGTGCTCGATATTCTGCATACTGCCTACACAATTGGATCCCCCACTCTCTCAGCTCCCCAGGCAACGCTCATGAAAGCTGTAGCTGAGGGTGTATTTCAGGGAAATCTGCCCTGGGACATGGTAATAATTGGAGCCATAATTGGTGTAATTATTATAGCTCTAGACATTAGGCAGGAGCGGAATGGGTCAGATTTTAGAATCCCGATTTTAGCTGTCGCTGTTGGCATCTATCTGCCCATCTCTCTGACTACACCCATTTTTGTAGGTGGAATGCTGGCTCATATGGGTGACAAAATGGGTGCCACCGAATCAACCCGTAAGAAGGGACTCCTCCTGGCCGCTGGATTAATTACTGGAGAGGCTCTCATGGGTATTTTGGTTGCTCTGCCGATATTCCTGACGGCTGACAAAAATTGGTGGCCAACAATGAATGGATTTGGCTGGTTGGGACCCATTTTTGTTATCGCCATTGCCATTTGGTTTTTAATAACCCTCAAAACAGATCGCACACAAGCACAGGAGAATTGATGAAACCTGTTCGCAGAGATTTTCTGGCTGAATTGCCCAAACCAGAACTTCATTGTCACCTCGACGGTTCATTGCGAATTGAAACCATGCTGGATCTTGCTCAAAAAGACAAGGTCGAGTTGCCTTCGAAGACATCCGACGGTTTGAGAAAAGCTGTTGTCGTGTCTGGACGTGTCAAAAACCTGGAAGAGTATATTGAGAAATTCCGAATTACACTGGCTGTGCTCCAAACACCAGAGGCATTGGAACGGGCAGCTTATGAATTGGCTCAGGATGCCGCTGCAGAGAATGTGAGGCATCTCGAGGTTAGGTACTCCCCTATCCTTCATAAAGAGCATGGAATGACACCTATGGAGTCCCTGGATGCTGTCATCACGGGACTGCGTCAGGCCAAGCATGATTTTAATATCAGCACCGGGGTTATTATCTGCGGAATCCGAAATTTTTCAATCGAATCTTCAATCGAGCTGGCTGAACTTGCAATCGCATATAAATATCGTGGGGTTATTGGCTATGACCTTGCTGGTGCGGAAGAAAACTTTCCGGCAAAGGATCATCTGGCCGCTTTCTACCTCATCCGAAACAACAATATCAATGTTACACTTCATGCGGGTGAAGCTTTTGGACCCCGGTCAATCCATCAAGCCATTCACTATTGTGGTGCCAACCGAATCGGTCATGGAACCCGATTGCGTGAGGATGGTGATCTTATGAATTACATTAATGATCATCGAATCTGTCTTGAGATTTGCCTCACCTCAAATATGCAAACTGGCTCAATCAATAAGATTGAAAATCACCCACTAAAATTCTACCACGACTATGGCTTGCGGGTCACCCTGAATACTGACAATCGACTCATAAGCGGAGTTACTCTAGTGGATGAATATATGTTGGCTCACAAAACCTTTAACTTCAACATGCTGGATTATAAGGATTTTATTATTAGTGGTTTTAAGAGTGCCTTTTTAGAACATCGAGAGAGAACTAAATTAATAAAAGAAGTAGCCCATCAAATAGATGACTATCTTGGTGTTGGAACTCATAAATACTAGTAAATAATTAGATCAATTGATCCAGGAGATGGTTCTATTTAAGCTTTCTGAGTAAACCCAGAGACGGATTTTCTGGAACATCGGTGTCGCCGCAAGAATTGCATCCAGCACAACTAATGGACTCCCCTTTAGGTTTTTGTCCCAACCTGTAGAAATATTTTCCCGCAGCCCAAAGGGCTATCCCGACAATAATGGTTACCAGAATCCCATCGATTAGCTGAGCCAATTGAACATTCCTCCAAAAAAAGTGACACAGAAGGCAAGCGTATAAGCCAGACCCAAAGAGTACGCTATTGAAAACAGAGTATAAGCCCAGGTGCCCGTTTCCCGTTTTATAGCGGCTACGGTGGCGAGGCAGGGTGTGTATAAGAGGGTAAATACGAGAAAACTCAAAGCCACTCGTGGCGTCATGCCTGAGGACCTTAACCCACTGATAACTCCGTGGTTAGCTTCGTCAACATTTTCACCAACGCCAAATAGAACACCGTAGGTTGAAACGACGATTTCCTTAGCAACAAAACCAGTTATCAGGGCAACACTTTCTCGCCAGCTAAAACCGAGAGGGCGAACAATGGGTTCGAATATTTTACCGACCTTTCCGATCCATTTTTGTTCTGTGATGTCGCGAATCTCCTGCTGTTTCAATATGTATAATTGAGTCTGTTCACTTGCAAGAAGATTGGTCTTAAGTTCCTGATATTGGTTGTGTAGCATCCTGTAGCCAGAACTGGCAGTATAGCTCTGCATTTCTGAACGATAGACACTGCTATCTTTGGCTATGGATTTTTCAAACTTCAGAGTCAACTCTTGAAGTTCCTGCCCGAATTGCGCAGAAATATTGATCTGTTCAGTCGCATAATCTCGCTCAAGCGTAACATCTTTAGGAAAGTATCCCAGAACCCATATAATTATTGAGCCAACCAGAATGACCGTCCCCATCTTTTGAATGAAAATATATCCCCTCTCCCACGTATGCAGGCTTAGGGACCTTAGCGTGGGACGCTGGTAAGGTGGTAACTCCAATACAAATGGTTTGGACATACCCCTTAATATGGTTTTGCTGAATAGTTTACCACTGGCAATGGCCGCCACAACGCCGAGAACGTACATAGAGAATATTACAGTAGCAGCATTTTCTGGAAAGAAGGCTCCGGCAACTAAAACGTATACCGGTAAGCGAGCAGAACAACTCATGAATGGGTTTATGAGTACAGTAAGAATTCGATCTCGTCTGGACTCAAGAATGCGGGTTCCCATAATTGCGGGAACGTTACATCCAAAACCCATAATCATTGGGATGAACGCTTTTCCATGGAGACCAATATTATGCATAATCCGATCCATAATAAAAGCAACCCGAGCCATATAACCCGTATCTTCAAGCATTGCGATGATGAAAAACAGGATGAATATGTTGGGCAGAAATACTGCAATTGCCCCCACGCCACCCATGATGCCATCCACCAGTAGGCTGGCTATCATACTCTCTGGCAAAACATTTGAAATAACGTTCATCAGTCCAAGCAAGGCTGAATTGATCCAATCCATTGGAATGGATCCAACATCATAGGTTATTTTAAACATGAGCCACATGAACAATCCAAAAATTGGGAGTCCCAGCCAGCGATTGGTAAGAACTCGATCTATCTGGCGGCTGTGGTCCAAAGCATCGCTTAAATTTTCAACCACACATTCTCGAATAGCTCCCTGAATGAATCCGTAACGCGCATGTGAGATTACTGCCCTTCCAGTATCCTTGAATAATCGCTCGATTCTGGAAATGGATTCATTCGCTTGATCTAGTATTTCTTTCCCACCATCCACAGCCCTGACCTCATTACGAGTCTCCACATCCGACTCTAAAAGCTTCACACTGGTCCAACGTACCTGGCGTCCCGTCAACGAGCTTTGCTCAACCAGAGCATTTACTTTCTGGATTTCCGCTTCAAGGTCGCGAGGGTAAAGAATATCAATTGGGCGTGATTTTAGTGAAATGGATGTGGCAACGCGGAGAATTTTTTCGCGCAATACTTCCAGACCCTCACCTGTTCTACCTATGACAGGTACGACAGGCGCACCCAGTAGCGTGGCCAGGGTTTCCATGTCAATCTTCAGGCCCTTTTCTACTGCCATATCCATCATATTAAGTACGATGACCAGGGGGCGTCCCAGTTCGATGAGTTGGGTCGTCAAAAACAGATTTCTTTCCAAATTTGATGCGTCAATAATATTGACGACTATATCAGGTCCCTCATCGAGGAGATATTGCCGGGAGATGGTCTCTTCCGCCGAAAAAGCTGATAATGAGTAAGTGCCAGGCAAATCAATTACCTCGAAGCGATGGTCTGAGTACGTAAAATGACCTGATTTACGCTCTACAGTAACTCCAGGCCAATTTCCCACATGCTGTCTTGCACCAGTTAGACCATTAAAAATAGTGGTTTTCCCGCAATTTGGATTCCCGGCAATGGCAATATTAAAACTCATTTTAATTGATGCGCTCCACTGATATTTTTTGAGCATCTATCCCACGGAGAGAAAGATGATAGCCCCTGATAATCAGCTCAAGTGGATCTCTGAGAGGAGCGTATTTATCAACGCTGATTTCAGCATCTCTGGTTAAACCCATTTCTATGAGACGTTGCCTAAATTGGTCACTACCGCCGATTTCTCGAATACGTCCCCTTTCCCCAGGCTTGAGGTCGCTCAATCGAAGATCACCTTCTATTGCTTTTGAGAGTTTGTGTCGTGGTCTCTTAAAATTGAACATTTATTAATCTTCCACCCATGATCTTTTGGCTATGATGCAAATCACCTAATTGCTGGTTTCGTTTTCGTGACATGTGATACAGGTTCCAAAAATGTGCATGGTGTGGGTTGACGGCGTAAATTTATGTTCTTCGCAAACCGACAATTGTTGAGCTTCCATTTCCAGATTGAAAAATTCAATTACTTTTCCACAGCTTTCACAGATAAGGTGATCATGATGTTCATCTTCGCCTTTACTCTGTTCATAACGCATCCGACCATCACCAAAATCTAATTTGTTGACTAATTTTTGGTCAACAAGGGCTTCAAGACTGCGATACACAGTGGCCCGACTGACATTTTTTTGACGTTTGCGTAACTCGAGATAAATTTCTTCAGCGTCAAAATGCTCGATGGCGCCGTTTAGCAATTTCAGTAAAGCGATACGTTGTGATGTAGCTTTTAGCTCATGCTCGCGGAGTACTTGTTTTAATTCTTGATTTTCTCTTGCAGACATATTCCTACCTCCTCTCCACAAAAATAAGAATGGTTCTCATTTACGCAAGT